>ERZ808278.149-NODE-149-length-57936-cov-20.044332_pt1 | contig 57936 bp, 91 predicted proteins | sample MGYA00521239_ERZ808278 | MGnify/ENA primary metagenome ERZ808278 (study PRJEB31516, sample SAMN03275600) | gut metagenome | biome: mammalia-associated habitat; material: feces | host: Papio cynocephalus | place: Kenya | collected 2012-07-17 ... | reverse complement strand
AACCGTTACCGGGTTATGATAGGGTAGAATATGCTAGAGTAGGGGGATGGGGAGTCATTGTCCAGAAGGCAGACCAGTTCAAGCCCGGTGATAAGTGTGTTTACTTTGAGATTGACTCTAAGGTAAACGCAGACGACCCTCGTTTCGCTTTCTTGGCAAAGCGTGACTATAAGATTAAGTGCATTAAGATGTGCAAGGTGTATTCTCAGGGTTTGATTATGCCTGTAAGCGCATTTGATGAACTGAAGGATGCAAATATTGGTGACGATGTTACTGATATTTTGAAGGTTCGCTATTCTGTTGAGGAGGATAATGCGCGTAAGGCAGATGTTGTTGAAGTGAAACTGTCTTTGTTCGAGCGTATTAAGAATTTCTTCACTGGTAAGAAGATTGTGAACCCTCGTAAGTTCCCGACTAAGTTTGAGTATGTCAAGAAGTCTGACGAGGAACGTGTCGAGAATATGCCGTTTATCTTGAAGGACAAAGAGCCTTGGATTAAGACCCAGAAGATTGATGGAACTTCTTCTACCTACATCATGGAAAAGAAGTCGTTTGGTCGGTGGGAATACTACGTATGTTCTCGCAACGTGCGTCAGCTTGACCGTAAGCAGTTCACTTGGCACAATAAGGGTGGCAACACCGAATCCAATGTGTACTGGGATATGAACGATAAGTACCATATTGACGAGTTCTTAAAGCGTTATATCAAGGATAACAACTTGAAGTATGCGGCTTTGCAGGGTGAGACTGCTGGCCCTAATCTTCAGGGAAATCCTCACAAGTATGGCGAAGTTCGTTTCTTTGGTTACAATCTGATTCGTTCTGATATTGGACGTATTAACTCTTTGGAAGCAAAGAAGATTTGCAATGCTAATGGCATTGATTGGGTTCCTATCGCAGACGAGCATTATATCTTGCCTGATGATATGGAGACTTTGAAGTTGGATGCTGATGGTGAGTGCATCGTTGGTACTGGCTTACGTGAGGGTTGGGTCTATCGTAGCCTTGACGGTCAGCGTTCTTTTAAGAATGTAAGCCGCGTATATCTTGATAGCAAGAATGACTAATCTAAAATAAGGAGAAAATGCCGATACTGTCTTTAATATGAAGATAAGTCGGCATTATTTATTAAATGGCGTATTATACATACGAGCAACTTGTTGATATTATTGATAGTGGCAAGATTTTGTATTTTGTCGATAAAGACTGTAATATCACAGAATTTAGTTTTAACGGTCAGTATAGGATGGTAACTTATAATATTTCAAAAACTATACTTGATAAGATACTAACTGACGAAGAGTTTACTGAGCGTTTTACATATTATTTAAGACATTATAAAGGCGGTATTAAGAAATGAATAACGAGAAATGTATGAAGTGTAATGCAGACGCTAATGTAGTCGCTATTGATATTTTACCGCTGAAATATGGCAGTCGTTTTGACGGATGGGGAACGAGACTGTTCCTTTGCAAGAATTGTCTTGAAAACAGTCCGTTTAAGTCTATCGTTGCAGTAGAGAATAAAGAACTTGCTGACAATAGTGATGCAGTTGAAGAGGATTTGCTTGAATACAAAGACGAGGATGGAATGTTTGAATATGTTGAATCGTTGTCCTTGGAAAGTCAGGAGAAATTCTTTAACAGTAATGCCTATGGCGAGTTCTATACTAAATTGACACCTGAAGCGTGGTTAAAGGCAGAAAGGATGAGGTTGAATGGCTAATTATCAGTACATTAAGATGGTTTTAGAACAGCGCAAGGTTTTTATTGAACAGAATCGTAAGTGTCACGTATGCTTTATTAGCTTGTTTGGCAGTCAAAACTATGGTCTGGATGATGAAAATTCTGACATTGACTGCGTAGCAGTTACAGTACCATCTTTGGATGAACTGATTGCTGGTATTCCAAGTGTAAAGACATTAGAGCCGCCAGAGTTTTCACATAATCCAGATAAGGAAAGCGGAACTGTCAAGCTGATGGATTTACGTGACTTTGCAAAGCAGTTAGCAAAGGGTAGTTTTGTTAATTTGGAAGCGTTGCTTTCTGACTATGCTTTGTTTGATGAGTCTTTTAAGGCTTTCTATTTACAGCGTTTTAGAATCTATGACCGATATGTTTGGCATTTCCAGAACTCTGTTTATGGAGCAATTCATAACTTGTTGAAACAGTTTGATTCTAGGGATGATGACAGGCAATGTAAGCGTGTCTACGAGATGTTGCGTCTGCTTGATTTGTATGAACAGGTTATGGATGAGAATGTAGCATATCCGAAGTTCTACATTGCAAACTTGAATAAGCGTTCACATATCGGATTGATTAAGTCTGGTGATAGTAACTACGAAGACGATGTAAAGAGAATCCGTGAGATTGAACCGCCTAGCACCACCATGCCGGAGTTGTCGAAAGAGTTAGCCATGTTTAACGCAGAAGATGTGGCAAAAGTTGTGATTCGGGATAACATCTTGAACGATTTTAGTAACAAAAAATTAACAACTTTCTCTTGAAACCCCTTGACCATCCGCAGTTTTGGGTGTATAATAATGACAGAAACGGAGGGATAAAGTGAAGTGCAAGACAGTCGATGATGTTCTAAAAGCATCATCTGTTGACGATGTATTCACGAACGACTCTGCAATCTTAAAAGCAGAGTATCGTGAATATCTGAAAGCGTTCCATCCAGACTTTCACAATGGTGAAATGACGTATCAAGAAGTAACGTCAAAAATTGTGATGCTTTATGAAAAAGCCACAGACCTTATCGCTAAAGGTAAATGGGATGAAACCAACAAGGTTCGTTTACTTAAACCAAATGGTAAGACGCTTGTTGTATCGTATCTAAAGGAATACACATTCGAGCTTGGTAAGATGTATTTGTGCAATAACCACGTTGTATACGTAATTGCTAGACAGCATAAAAAGTATTACGACAATTACATCAATTCAACTAAGTTTTCGTGTCCTAGAGATATGATGCAGAGTATTGATTACGCATTGCCGCATATCGTTCAGAACTTTGAAAATAACGATGAGTGTGTAATTATTATCAAGCGTGAGTATGGTTGCGTTCCTTTGTCTGAGGTGTGGAACAACTTCAATGGTAGGATTCCTATTAAGCATACAGCTTGGATAATTTCACGGTTGCTTAACCTTGCGTGTTTCTTGTCGTACAACAACATCGTTCATAATGGAATTGATATTAACAGTTGTTTTGTTGATATTACACGACATGGAATTATGTTGTATGGTGGTTGGTGGTATACACGTCCTGTTGATGCTAAGATGATTGGCGTTAGCAGTGAGGTTTATGATGTAATGCCTCCATCTGCAAAACGTAACAAGAAATCTAAGAAAAGCACTGATATGGAGTGCGTCAAGATGCTTGGCATTAAGTTACTTGGATGCACTTCAAAGATTTCCGATGCAACAGTTCCTAGCCAGATTATGACATGGCTAAGAACTGGTTCTGGTGAATACCCTCCGACTGAAATGAAACGGTGGGAAATGGCACTTGAAGCAGCATTTGGAAAACGAACATTTACTAAGATGAATCCCGAAATGGGTAAAATTAAATTGTAATTATAAAGGAGAAAAATTATGGGTTACGGTAGCTTTACTAGCGCAGATTGGGACAGTTATTCTACTCGTCACGTCAACAACAAGACGAGCGTTTCTGGCAGTGGCTCGTCTAGTCTGTATCAGTCTACTACTATGCCGGATGACATGAATCCGAAGAACATTACTGTTCGCGAGTCTCGTGACAGTAATGACAATCCGAACAGTACACCTATTATCATTGCGCTGGATGTTACTGGTTCTATGTCGCCTGTTCTGCGTTCTGTCATCACGAATCTGAATACTCTGATGCAGGAAATTTACAATCGCGGTTCTATCACCGACCCGCAGGTTTGCTTTATGGCCGTTGGTGATGCGGATTATGACCGCGCCCCTCTTCAGGTAAGTCAGTTCGAGAGCGACATTCGTATCGCGGAGGCTTTGCAGAAGGTCTACTTTGAACAGGGTGGTGGTGGCAACGACCAAGAGTCCTATACTCTGCCGTGGTATTTCGCCACTAATTACGTCAGTGCTGATGCAATCGAGAAGCGTCACAAGAAGGGCATCTTGATTACTATGGGCGACGAGCCGTGTCCGAGCAAGCTGACTAAGGCACAGATTAAGAAGGTCTTTGGTACTACTATCGAAGAGGATAGTATCAGTTCTGAGGAGCTTCTGAACGCTGTCAGCCGCGACTGGGATGTATTTCATCTGATTATCGAGCAGGGTAACTATTACTCTAACCGCTATTATTACCATGATAAGGAACTGGTTGACAGCAGTTTCGGTGATTTGCTGGGTGAACGTGCAATCCATGTGTCTGACTACAACAAGATTGCCGAAATCGTTGTCTCCATTCTGGAAGCACTGGCTGGCAAGGATATTGATGCTATCTGCGATAGCTGGGATGGCTCTACTGGCATCGTTGTCCGTAAGGCCATTGAGGGACTGGCAACGACTGGCAGTAACACAGCTACCGCAGTCAACGGTCTGGTCGAGTTCTAAAATCTAACGATTTAGCGTGGAGAAATCCACGCTTTTTATTTTGCAAAAGCCCTTGACTTTTTCTAGCGTCTATGATATAATAATGGTGTCAAAGATACTTGACAGGAGGGTTTATATGGACATTAAGATTGTGATTGGCGCACAGTATGGTGACGAGGGTAAGGGTCGAACTGTTGACTACTTTACTCGTGGATGCAATAATGGCGATATGGCCGTTGTGCTTACGAACGGTGGCGCACAGCGAGGCCATACTGTCGTAAAAGGCGATAAGCGACACATCTTTCACCACTTTGGGTCTGGCACTATGAATGGTGCTGACACTATCATTAGCGAAATCTTTCAGGTAAATCCTATGGTTTTCGCTAATGAATGGAACGAATTGCGTGAGCTTGGTTTTACGCCTAACGTGTATGTTGATGAAAATTGTTTCATTGCTACGCCTTGGGACGCGCTGATTAACCAGTGTTGGGAAACCGCGCTTGGTGATGGCCGTTTTGGTTCTTGTGGTCTTGGTGTCTATGAAGCCATTATCCGTAGTAAAGAGCCGGAGTATGCAATCACTGTAAAAGAAATCCAGAAGGCGAATGAAGAGAACAACTGGATTCCGATTGCGGAAAAGCTGGATATTATCTGTATGGATTATGTTCCGGCACGTTTGCATGAAGTCCTCGATGGCCGTAATATCCCGGAGCAGTTTGTTGGTAACTTTGAGAAAGATTATGTTTTATCTTTCTTGAGTGATTTGGCTTTCTTTATCAAGCACGTTACTGTAAAGAAGTTCACTAAAACCGAGCTTAGTGCAAAGTATAAGCGGCTTGTGTTTGAAAATGCGCAAGGGCTTGCAATTTCGCAGAAATACTACGAGCAGGGCGAGAATACAACTCCGACATATACTGGACTTAGTTCCGATTTTGACGTTTTAGATAGCTTTGATGTAAAGAGTATGGATGAGTTCGACATTGAGATTTGCTATGCTACACGTTGGTATACAACTCGACATGGCGCTGGTATTCTTCCGGGCGAGACTGATGTGGGTAATCTAAGCACAAAAATTATTGACAATACAAACGTACACAATGAATGGCAGGGTAGCATCAGATATGCTATGTTTGACGTTGATAGGTTTGTTGGTCGCGTTATGCGCGACCTGAACGTAGTTCAGTTTGTTGAAGGTAAGTTTGACTTGTCGTTTGCTATCAATGCTATCGACCAGTGCGATAAAAAGAAAATCCATTATATTATGGATGGACGTGAAAATTGGACTGGTGCGATTGATTTCGCAAATGTCATTTCTGAGAATTTTGCATTGTTGCCGAATTTCGCTGGCTGTTATCTTGGCGCTGGTGATGATGCTAGATATACTGCTGACCGTGATTAAGGAGGTATAAATATGCAGGAGTTTGTTATGTTGGTTGGACTTCCGGCAAGCGGAAAGTCTACTGTTGCGAACGAGTATATGGGCAAGGGTTATCTTGTCTTTAGTTCTGATGCAATTCGTCAGGAACTTTTTGGTGATGAAAATGACCAGACTGACAATAATCTGGTGTTCAATACCTTGCACAATCGTATTCGCTCTGCAATGAAGGATGGGTTTAGCGTTGTATACGATGCTACGAATATCAATGCAAAACGGCGCGAGAATTTCTTACGTGAAGTAGGTAGGCTGGGTTGTCATAAGCACTGTGTCTTTATGGCTACGCCGTATTCCGTTTGCGTTATGCGCAATCAGAAGCGAGAACGCAAAGTCCCAATGTCTGCTATGGAGCGTATGCGTAAGGGAATTGATATTCCTTATTACTTTGAGGGGTGGGACGAGATTACTGTTCGGCGTGTCAAACTGGTAGCCCCGTATGAGCCGTTTGACCTTGTTGACAGCCTTTTGAATTACAATCAGGAAAATCCGCATCATGAGTTTACTCTTGGCGCACACATGAAAGAAGCATGGCGCTACGCAGTGAACGAGGAATACAATATGTATGTTCAGTGGGCATCTTTGGTTCACGACATTGGTAAACCGGCAACTAAGACATTTACCAAGATGAACGGAACAACTGACGGAAACGCTCACTATTACAGCCACCAGAATGTTGGTGCGTATGATTCTTTGTTCTTAGATTATCCGAAGGAAATTGCGGACAAAGATAGATTGCATATTGCAGTTCTTATCAATTACCACATGATTCCTTATACTTTTGGAAAGGGACACGCTGGAAAAGACAAAATGCGAGAACGTCTTGGCGAAGAAATCTATAACGAGGTTATGCAAGTGCATAACTGTGATGTAAACGCTCATTAAAGAAATAACCGCCATTTGGCGGTTAAATATACATATAAAAGAGGTTGAAATATGGCATTAACTTTCTATGATACCAATGCCTTGCTAAGTCTGCGCGAAAGTGCTTTTACGGAGAAATTTGCGTGTTCTCATAAGACACTTGAGGAAATTGAAAACATCAAGACTTCTGGCAAGAAAGATGATGAAACTAGGTATCGTGCTAGGAAAGTGGCACACGCTTTTCAGGATGGAAGTAATTATATCGTTTGTAACTATCCTTATGACAGAGTTGTTAATGAAATCGCAAACAGAGGACTTGAAGTAACCCCGGATGCAATTATTACAGTAGAAGCATATCTGTTAAATTCTGAAACTAATGATGTGGTATTTATTACCGATGATGTGAATTGCTATAATATTGCTAAGAATATCTTTGGACTTCATACTGAAACTCTGAATAGTATTAAAGAAGATATTTACGAAGGTTACATTAAGATTAGCGGCACAACTGACGAAATCAATGAGCAGATGGAGGCTCTTGATATGTCGAAGTTGTATGCAAACGAGTATGTCATCATTGACGACAAATCCATTGGCAAGACAAAAGAGATGCGTTTTGATGGCGATAAATTTGTTGAGCTAAAGCTACCTCCTTCTGGATTTATTAAGGGCAAGAACAGTTTGCAGAGATGTGCGCTCGATGCTTTGAACAACAAAGATATTGATATTGTTGCTATTTTAGGCACATACGGTTCTGGTAAATCATTCTTGTCTATGCAGATGGGATTGTATGGAGTCAATGAAAAGGGCTATCAGTCTAAGATTCTTGGTGTTCGTGAAGCACGTGGCGAAGGTAGCGCAGTTGGTTATCTGCCCGGTGAATTTGAACAGAAGGTCGGTGACTTCTTTAAGCCTTTGGAACAGCAGTTAAAGGGTGGCGAGTTCGAGTTGCAGAGCTTGAAACAGCGCGGCGTTCTTGACGTTCAGATTCCTTACTATCTAAAAGGAACTACTTATGATGATACTATCATCGTAGTTGACGAAGCAGAAGATTTGACGGAATCGCAGTTGCGTCTGGTCGGTACACGCCTTGGTCAGAACTCAAGAATCTTTTTCTCTGGTGACTATAAGCAGTCGCTAATCAATAAGACAATCAGTAATCCGCTTGTCAAGATGTGTGACGAATTTAAGGGTAGCCCTAATTTCGCTTGCGTATTTCTTGACACCGACGTTCGTAGTGAAGCATCTAAGATGTTTGCTACTTTGTTTAAGCAGTAATTGAATTATGTATTTGCCTAATCATTTTGAAGCTCACGATAAGAGTATTTTGAAGGATAAGGCTAGGTATAAAGAAGACTTTAGTGATATGTATAGTTTATTGCTGGGTCTTCTTTCTACATCTGGGATTTATCCAAAACATTCTTTAGATTATAATAAGATAACATTAGAGTTTGACGTAGATAACCGTATGTTGCAGATTATGATTTCTGACCTATACGGTATGTATACATACGTGAATTATAAGTCAGTAAGTGACATAGTTACGTTAAATCTCGCAAGCTGGACTACCTATGGAAAAATTTACCAGTTAGCCAATGCTATCCGGGAAAGTTACTTTAGATTGAAGAAAAATTCCAAAAGCCCTTGACTTTTCTGATAAAGTGTGGTATTATATAGGTGTTCCAAGGAATGTTGAATGAAAGGAGAACCGAGAATGGTTGTTAAGGTTGATGAAACAAAGAAGGCCGATGGTGTTGCGTATGATGAAACGTGGTATCTCGACAACATCTCATCTGTGAAGTTCTATACGCTTCCGACGGATGGTGAAGCCAATATGCCCATCATGGAGGTATACAAGCGTAGCAATAATACTATTGACGGTGTTGAACCGTTCAAGTATGCTATGGGTGAGAATCAGCAGAAAGTAACGCTTATGACTGATACTGGACATATCATCGAGAAGTTCGGATATGAAGCCGTGGCTTCTGGCTATGTTGCCTGTGATGGTGACGGTAAGCCGCTGGTGAAGTTCGAGTAAAAATTTTTCAAAACCCCTTGACAAAATTACATTTTTATGGTAAAATATTGGTGTTCAAGGAGGTGCGAGAACCATAAGGAAAAACGGCTTTATGACCGCTTTGATGAATTTTGGAGTTAGCGAAAAAGACGCAACCGATTTCGCTAATGAGGTCATCAGCAGAGGCGGTAAGATGAGTTATGAAGGTGCTTATCATATTTGGGAAACTGAAATGGTAAAAGCTGGAATCGCATCTACAAAAGATAAGATGGTTGCTAAAGATACAATCAGCAATAAACTATTTGGATAAAAGGAGTATCTAATTATGAGTAATTTTGCAAATGCAGTTCGTGAATCTGCACGAATGACTACTACTGCAAACGGAGCAAAGTGCTACAATACCACTGGTAGCAAGATGCTTGACCTGTTCTCTACCGCCGGTGGTATGCGTACTCGAATCAATGATGTTCGTGATGCTTTCTCTACCGCATGGAACGAGAACCCTGAGTTGGCTATCAAGCTGGCTTTCTATTGCCGCGACATTCGTGGTGGCATGGGCGAGCGTGATGTTGCACGTGAGATGCTTCGTTGGGTTGCAGAATATCATCCTGCAACTATGCGTAAGAATCTGAAGTTCCTGCCTGAGTATGGTCGCTGGGACGATATTTACGTCTTTGTCGGCACTAAGGTTGAGAATGACGTGTGGCAGATGGTTCGTGAGCAGTTCATCGAGGACACCACGAATGTTAAGGCTGGTAAGTCTTGTTCTTTGATGGCTAAGTGGCTGAAGTCCGTCAACACTTCCTCTAAGAAGTCTGTTGAGCTTGGCCGACTGACTGCTCGTAAGCTGGGGCTGTCTTATATGCAGTACCAGAAGACTCTGGCAAAACTGCGTAAGCATATCAACGTGACTGAGGTTAATATGTCTGCTAACAAGTGGACTGATATTGACTACGGCGCAGTTCCTTCTAAGGCTATGACTAATTATCGTAGCGCGTTTGCACGTCACGACCACGAAGGCTTCACCGACTACATCAACGCAGTTAAGGCTGGCGAAAAGACCATTAAGGCTAACACTTTGTACCCTTATGACCTTGTGCATCAGTACATGGGTGGCGGTGGCATGGTTTCTTATCGTTCCGGTTACTACAACTGCGGCGGTCTGGCCGATAAGGAAGATGCTGTCGTTGAGGCACAGTGGAAGGCACTGCCTAACTACATTGACGGAAATCACAACGTAATGGTTATGGCAGATACGTCTGGTTCTATGCGCGGTCAGCCTATCGAGTCCGCGCTTGGCCTTGCAATGTACTTTGCAGAGCGTAACAGCGGCCCTTATAAGAATCTGTTTATGACCTTTAGCACTAATCCTTGTTATGTTACTTTGGATGAGCAGAGTATGCTTGGAAATCTGAAGAAGGCCGCAAAAGCAGACTGGATGGGTTCTACCAACCTTGAAGCAGCTTTTGTTAAGATTCTCAAGACTGCGCTCGACAATCATCTGACCGATGATGAGCTGCCTAAGGCTCTTATCATTATCTCTGATTAACTAACTGCACAGTCAGACGTAACAGTAATGTTATGAGAAAATAAATCCTTTAAATTGCTGGAAGTTCCTTAGAGCTTGGTTTACTAAGCTATTGTAGTAATACGAATAGTGGCGAAGGTAATGACTGAGGTATAGTAAAAACAACCAAGATTGGATAATCAGCAGCGAAACTTGCTACTAATCTAATATGATTAGTAAAGACGAAATAAATCAAATTATACAGGCATACACCGTTCAATATAAAAGTATGTCGTATATAGCAAATAAATTTCACCATAATATAAAAACAATAAAAGAAATCCTCTTATCAAATGGCGTTGAGGTAAGAACATTAAGCCAACAGCATCAAAAGAAGTTCAATCACGATTACTTCAAGGTTATTGACACGGAAGAGAAGGCTTATTGGCTTGGATTCATATATGCTGATGGTTGCGTGACTAACGATGTATTTAGTGTAAAACTTGATATGAAGGACATTTCACATCTTGAAAAACTAAAGAAATGTATGGAGAGCGACCACAGCATAGGAATATATGAGTCGAGAAACGGCTATAATATTGGAAAGAAATTCTGCCAATTTTCTATACACGATAAACAGTTGGTGCTAGATTTGATTGGTAAGGGTGTGTATTATAGAAAGAGTAATATATTAACATTTCCAAATAGTTCTATAGTTCCAGATAACTTAATCAGCCACTTTATTAGAGGATATTTTGATGGGGATGGTTCTGTGTATGTAGCAAATAAAAAATACGGTTATCTTGGTATTAACTTTGACGGTGATTATGAGTTTCTTAGCTCGTTACTAAAAATATTATCCACTGTTACCGGAACAAATTCATCTCTTTACAAGAGTAAGGGTGATAACCACTATTCATTAAAAATTGGCGGAACAAACCAGATAAAGAGGTTTGCCCAATATCTGTATGGTGAATCGAATATTTTTCTTGAACGGAAGAAAAATATTTTTGCGAATAATTTGATTTAATTTTGTAGCAATGACGTTCAACGACTATAATAAGGTATCCGTTTAATCGGTGATTAAACGGATAAAGGTATAGTCTATTCCCCTAATAAATATCGGGAAACCGAGGGTATGTAAAGATGCAGTTCAATAAAACAATGATTCAGGGTGATAACTACTTTGATTCTATGAAGAATATGTATGCCGCACATGGCTACACTCTTCCTCATGTCGTGTTCTGGTGCGTAAGTGCTTGGGCTGGTTCGACTCACCACTACAACTACAACGACTATGTTACCGCATTTAGCGGTAACGCCGCAAGCACTTTCCGTGATGTTCTTGGAACTATCGGTTACAATGCTTACGAAGCTATGCTGAAGGTCTTGAATGGTGAGCGTTACGCGCAGATTCATGCCTAATGTTTGACTAAACGGTGGCAACACCGTCACCGTTAATTTTTATAATCTAAAGGAGAAAGTATGGTTAATCTTTCCGCATTTATTCCGCTGATTGCAGTTGTCGCTGTAATCGCACTGGTCGTTATCATCTTTAAGTCCTGCTATAAGAAAGCGCCGCCCAATAAGGCAATGGTTATCACTGGCCCGTCTGGTAGCAAGACCGTTCATGGTAAGGCTTGTTTCGTCATTCCGCTGATTCAGCGTGTTGATTATATGTCCTTGGAGAATATTCAGGTAGACTTTACGTCGCGTGATGAGATTCCTACCAAAGATGCTATCAATATCAATGTTGACGCAGTTGCTAACATGGCTATTGATACCGACCCGGAACGTATGGCAGTTGCCGCATCTAAGTTTCTTGGTTATTCTATCGCGGATATTCAGAAAATTGTCCAGCCTATTCTGGAGGGTAACATCCGCGAAATTATCTCTCAGACTACCCTGAAGGAACTGATTCAGGGCGACAAGAAGCAGTTGGCTGAAAAGGTCATGGAGAACGTCACTCCTAACCTTGCAGACCTTGGTTTGAAGTTGACTACGTTCAACATTCAGAACTTTAAGGATAGCAACGGCGTGATTGAAAATCTGGGTATCGAGAATACCGTTCAGATTTCCAAGGATGCCAAGAAAGCACAGGCACAGGCAAAGGCTGAGATTGCCATTGCAGAAGCCGAGAGCGCACGTGCCGCAAATGAAGCACAGGTCAAGGCCGAAGCCGAGATTGCACAGAAGCAGAACGAACTGGCTATCAAGAAAGCGCAGTTGAAGAAGGTTGCAGAGGTTGAACAGGCTCGTGCTGATGCCGCACATGGCATTGAGGCTGAGGAACAGCGCAAAGCACAGGAAATCGCAACTGCAAACGCCAACCTTGCACGTCAGGAAAAGGAAATTGAGCTGAAGGAGCGCGAGGTTTCCATCAAGGAAAAGTCTCTGGAAGCAGAGGTTAAAAAGACCGCAGAAGCAAAGCGTTATGCAGACCAGCAGGCCGCAGATGCTCACCTGTATACCGTCCAGCGTCAGTCTGAGGCATCCCTGTTCGACCGCCAGAAGAAGGCCGAAGCTGAAAAGGTTGAAGCCGCACAGAGGGCAGAAGCCGAGAAGATTACGTCTGAGGCAAAGCGTATCGCCGCTGAGAACGAGGCCGCTGGTATCAAGGCTAAGGGTGTTGCAGAAGCAGAGGCTATTCGTGCCAAGGCTTTGGCAGAAGCAGAAGGTACTCTGAAGAAGGCAGAAGCTATGCGTGAGTATGGTGATGCCGCAACTATGGACATGAAGCTGGCTGTTGCAAAGGCTTACATTGACAAGTTGCCGGAGATTGCCGCCGCTGTTGCCGCACCCATGGCAAACATTGGCAACATTACCATGTATGGTGAGGGCAATACCGCCAAGCTGACTGGTGATGTTACCAAGACCATGAAGCAGATTACCGATGGTTTTACTGATGCCACTGGTTTCAATCCCATGATGCTGTTGTCTGGTGTTCTGGGTGGCAAGCTGGCCGCATCCAACAATGGTTCCACTGTGAACGTCCATGTTGATGGCGACAATCAGTAATCGTTCTCTTTTAGATTCTTGCAGGGCGTAAGCCCTGCTTTTATATGGGGTATTAGTCTAACTGGACAAAACATCACTCTCCTAAAGTGAATTTCTCCGTTCGAGTCGGGGATGCCCCACCAGAATTTTTCTTAAAACCACTTGACAAATTGCAGAAAGTATGATAGAATATAGGTGTTCCAAGGAGGTGTGACAATATGATGCTCTTTGTTTATGAACTGAAATATGTTGACAAACGTAAATTAGTTCCTGCAACCGAATGTCCTAAGACGCGAACAATCGCTACAGCAATCAATAGAGTTACCGAAAACGATGTCAAGCGTTTGTATAATCGCTTGAAGCGAAGTGGCAATATGCCACAGATGGAACATCTAAAAGATGGGAACTATCGTATTATGTATATGGCACTGCCTAAAAAAGTAAAGTATGACCCATACTACAAAGGCGGAAGACATTACACCGGAAGGAGCGTATTTGACCATAATGACACTTGATGAGCGAATGAAAACCTATTATGAGGGTGCATATCGGATTTATCTGACGCGGCGTATGCCTGTGATTGTCCGAATTGACTCTCGCGCAGGACATACTTTTACAAAGAGTCTGAAAAAGCCGTTTGATTCTGTATTCACTTCAGCTATGCAGGACACAATGAAATATCTGTGTGAAAATATTCAGGGATGCGTTATCGGCTATACACAGTCTGACGAGATTACGTTGTGTCTGGTTGATTATGACAAGCTGGAAACCGATGCTTGGTTTGGCTACAATCTAAACAAGCTGGTAAGTCTTACTGCGTCAATGGCCACACTTGCGTTTAACAGATATTTCGAGCGTGATGCAAACCGTGTTCTCACCAAGATGGCTTTCGCCGCTGGCGTAAATAAGTTTGAGATTGATGCCTACTCTGCTACTTTGGCAAAGTGCAAAGAAAAGGGTTTGTGCTTTGATTCTCGTGCTTTTAATATCCCAAAAGAGGAAGTATGTAACTGTTTCCTGTGGAGACAGCTTGACGCTTCACGAAACAGTATTCAGGCAGTCGGTCAGGCAAACTTTTCGCACACTGTTCTGAATGGTAAGAGTACATCTGAAATTCAGAATATGTTGATGACCGAAAAGGGTATTAACTGGAATGACCTCGCAACCGAATTAAAGCGCGGTTCTTGCTGTGTACGAGATGGGAACGGATGGTCTATCGACCACGAGATTCCGAAGTTTACTGGCGAAGGCCGTGACTATATCGACAAATTGGTTTTTGTTGGTGAATAAAGATGGATATTAGCATCCCATTTTCTTGCGGTGATGTTGTGTATGCTGTAAGACCTCATAATATGTATAATAAAGAAGCCTATATTTATAAAGGCATTGTTATTTATATTAAGGTTGAGGTTGACCGTGACAATAAAACTAAAATTATGGCACACGTCCGTGACCTCAATGAGACTTTGAGCGTACCTAATATCATCTGTCAGGATAGTGACGGTATCTACGCCACTTTGGATGAGGCTAAGTCCGCCAATCCAGACGTTCTGACAAAAATTTAAAAAATTTTCCAAAAGCCCTTGACAAATGACAAAAAATTTGATATAATAAGGGTGTCAAGAGGAACGAAAGTTCCTCAAATATGCACCGATAATTCAACTGGATAGAATGGTCGGCTCCAACCCGATTCATGAGCGTTCAAATCGTTCTCGGTGTGCCAGTTAGACTTTGTTTGGTTAAGTTAAACATCAATAGCTAGTCTATGTTGATGAGTTAAAAATCAAGTTCGTGCGCACGAATTTCTTACGGGAGCAAGGTCGCTTATATGCGCTTATCGTTCAATGGATAGGACAAAACTCTTCTAAAGTTTTTATGTGGGTTCAATTCCTACTAGGCGTACCACAGACGCATACAGCAATCCATAAATTTTAATGGTTTAAAAAGAATGATTCAAACAGTCTTTTACGGTTCGATTCCGTTCTGCGTCTAATTTTTTAGTATCACCTCCTTTCTGAATATATTCATAGACACGAACAGCTATCCCTTTCTATTTCCACCATCATCGGGAATATAGCTCAGTTGGCAGAGCGCCGCACTACAAATGCGGAGGTCGTGGGTTCGAGTCCCATTTAATAGTGTCTAATGTGCCCGGTTAGTCAAGTTGGATAAGACGAGTGACTCTCAATCACTAGGCGGCAGTTCAATCCTGCCACCGGGTACTTATGGTCTGGTAGCTCAGTTGGTAGAGCAGCGGTTTGAAGCACCGTGAGCGCCTGTTCAATTCAGGCCCAGACCACCATTTTAGCTGATGACTCAATAGACGCTCAAGGAGTCCGGGGCCGCTTGGATAGGCTAACAATGACTGCTGGAAAGACAGCGTTTTATATGCGGCAGTAGTTCAACTGGATAGAACAATCGGCTACGAACCGATAGGTTGCGAGTTCAAGTCTTGTCTGCCGTACCAGAGAAGTGAGTCTTAAATTGCGTAGCACAAAGGATTAGCCTTAAAGGGGCCTCTGCTTGCAGAGGCGCTGGTTATCGGTGACAATACTACCTCGCGAGAGTGCGCAAGCCGACTTTTATATGTGCGTGTACTCGAATTGGCATAGGAGCTGCTTTGAGATGGCAGTGTCGTAAGACATTGTGGGTTCAAGTCCAACCATGCACACCAGAATACAGGATGGTTTCAATGGTAAAACATCGCCAAAATAAGAATGTGTCTATGCAGACATAAACCGCAATTATTTTTCTTAAAAGCCAAGGCGAAGATGTTGGTTCGACCCCAACTCCTGTATTTATTATGCGAGATTAACTCAACTGGAAGAGTGTCTCCCTTACAAGGAGAAAGTTACAAGTTCGAGTCTTGTATTTCGCACCATGAGACAGTTTATAAGCTAAATAAGTCCTGTCGCTAAAACAAAAACTTAATTTGCGGTTGAGTGACCTTAAACTCACCATTATGGCTGTGTAGCTCAACTGGCAGAGCGCGTAAAACCTATCTATTTTAGATAGTAACAGCTACACATTTTTCCACTATAAGGACGAGGTTTATGGTTCGAGTCCATACGCAGTCACCAAAAATCTAACAGAAATGGAATGAGTCCGATGCAGATTGACAACAACAATCCAATGGTTTTCTTTCAGATGTTGGGAGAAGTTGCTGGTGATAATATTATGAGCAAGATTTCCCGATTGAAAATTGGCGAAGAAAACGGAATAGTTACCTTGTATCTAAGAGATGAACGCGAACCGTTCACAAATAGCGAACTTGAACAATTCAAGGAAATCCTGAAGAGGTGGTATGATATTATCTCTTTTAGACGTGAAGATAGGCTGATTATGTTAGATATGAAGGTAAGAAAGTAAAATTCTCCTTTATTTTGTATAGAAAGACACACCCAGCAAAGTCTTATTAAATTTTGAGTAGCTTTATTGTTCAATTTTTAATGTGTCTTTTAGATTTGCCAGTGTAGTTCAGTTGGTAGAACGCAGGTTTTGTAATCCTGATGCCGAAAGGGTTCTCGCAGGTTCGAGTCCTGTCACTGGCTCCAATGAAGATTCTTTGTTGATACGACTTTCTATCGGGGACAAGTGGTGTACGTCGCTGTTGTCAAATCTGATTTAAGAATCTTTCGCACCTATGTCGTGGTAGAATAGATATAGGCAAGTATTTTAACTACCGTGTCCATAGAGTTAATGGACTTGGGAGGCGCTGACAAGACAGAAGAGCAAGCGTCATGCACGTGGGCGGGTATTCGTGCTTTCATTATGTGGTCGTAACTCAATAGCTAGAGTAATCGCCCTTTAAGCGATAGGTTGCAAGTTGGAGTCTTGTCGGCCACACCACGCGGTAAGTAGTTTTCGAGTTGTAACTATTGTAGCTGGTGTGCGTAAAAAATATAGTAAATGCGTGACATGACAGTATGCCGTGTTTGTGTTAAGGAACAAGCACATTGCGGATAAACCGATGACTGCTGGAAAGACAGCAATTATATGAGGTAACAAGATGAGAAATATATTGAGCTATCAAAACGGCGCTGTATTTACCGGGAAAGAGATTATTGATTGGGCTAATTACCAAGTCAATAATAAAACATCTAAAAGCAAATACGGCTCAAGGATTTTAAAGTATTATAAAGATACACTAAAATCTACCAGAAAATATCACGTGTTTAGCAGATATGAGACTGCTGGATGTAACGATATTCGCATGATGCCGCTAATTGTGAGAAAGTATGTATAATACCAATTATAAATGTGTTAAGCAATTTACTGTTTATTATGATAATGGACATATATCGTATATCGTTAAAAGAGGTACGATATGGCATTTAATTTGGTGTGGCGGTAAAAATTCTTTCAAAGAATTGTCTGGGAAAGATATGACATTATCGCTTCCAGATAGTTATGTTGAGAAGTATTTCAAAAAAGTCTAAATGAACTTTAGACTATTTGTGGTAGTACCCAAGAGGTTTAAGGGGCTTGCTTGGAAAGCAAGTAGACGGTGTAAACCGTGCAGGGGTTCAAATCCCTTCTACCACGCCACGACCGTAAAGGTGAACAAAATAGAGCATACGGTGTTACAAAACCGTCCCGGAGTGATTGTGCCACAAGGGGGTTTAACGGAGTATATGCTCGATGTGTGGTTCGCAAAACCTAAATTGCAAATATGCGTCATGGGCCGGATGATTAGGCAAGGGACTGCAAATCCCTTTTAGATTGGTTTGATTCCAATATGACGCTCCAATAAATGAGAATTAAAGCGAATTAGTAAAGGGATGCCTTTAGGAACAGACCGAACTGCTGTGGTAGATGTACACTATTACACTTTGCGGTGTTCCGATTAGCGGTTTTGATGCCAACAAACGGTGTTCGCGCCGCCCCATCATTTATCCTCAAGCTGGCTTGAGAAACGATACTCGGAAGGGTATCACGCCCCACCGTGGGAGAAAGCGGTAGTCCGGGTCGGGACTAGAGAATACGACCACGCGATATTTGGTGGATGGGAACGAGTGAGTACGATTCGTTCCCAATTTTTTTATTATTATTATTTATGAATAGGAGATGGTTGCATGAAGAAACTGCTAGGAGCTATCATTGCTTTGCTTACAACATTTGCGATAATTTGCGCTGTGGCAGTTCCGTCAAAAGCGGCAGATTTTAGTGACAAGTTTGAATTGTATGAATCGTGGAGTAAGAATCTAAAAGGATATACAAGAGAAGTCAGCGAAGAACTTGATATTCCATATTCTGCATTGGTTGCTATTATCTATCACGAATCAAGATTCAATAGTGATGTTGGTACAAATTACATCGGTTTGATGCAAGTTGGATATAGTTCTGATATTCTCAATTTTCTTTCCAATAATGGTCTGAAAACATCTAAGAAGGGGTTGTACAATCCTGAGACGAACATTAGAGCTGGCGCATTGATTCTTAGATACGCAATGGACAAAGCTACGAATATGGAAGATGCGTTCTATATTTACACCTGTGGCGAAGCGGCTGTGAAAAAGCGAAAAGCAAACGGCCAGAAGAAAAATAAAGCGACTGTTGAAATTACAGAGCTTTACTATGAATATTCGGAGTATTTTGCTAAATAGGGGAAAGCTGAGTATAAGCAATTCCTGTTAGATGAATTAAATAGTGTCAATGCAGAACTTGACGAAACGAATGGCCTACTTCAGTCTTGTGAAGTGTACCAATCTGACTATTACAACCAACAGTTGTTGTTTATCGAACAAAAGCTGGAATACATCAATTCTGAGCTGAAAAATTTAGAATAATCCCTTGACTTCTTGTGTCTGGGCTGGTATACTGTCCTTGTAGGCGGTTGCCAGCCCAGATTTTTCTTTAAGAAAATTTTCTAAAAGCCCTTGACTTTAGCTGGTAACTGTGTTATAATATAGACAGTCGAAAGGCAATAAAACAAAAATAAAAGAACTAAAGGGAGAAATTTTATGAAGCTGAAGGTTTATGAGAATCACAACCGCGTTATTGCTATGGGTCACGAGTTTGGCAAGCGTATCAAGGTCATGGCTGTGTGTCACGCAGACGATACCTTTGACGCAGATTTCGGCAAGAAGCTGGCAGAGTTCAAGTACAAGATTGCCAAGAAAGATGCTAAGATTGCAGACCACAAGCGTTACATCAAGGCATTGCGAGCCGCTATTGCTGAGTGTGAGCATGAGATTGCGGCACAGGAGTCCGCAATCGTTCTCGTTGCCGAGAACCGCGACAAGGTGATTGCCGACAAGGATGCGTTTGTTGCAGCCAAGTACGGTCATCACGAGGGGTAATTACCCCTTATACATATAGGTGGTTTAGATGAGATATTTAGGCGGTAAGAGCAGAATCGCAAAGGATATTTCCGATTACATCAATTCAATTATAGGAAATAGTGATTTTATCCGGCAACTCACGACCAGCCTGAACATCACGCCACATTGCAATTAAATAAGGATGTGCGTCATTGAGAACTTTTCTCTTCGCATTGACGCGGGCCTCAATAGAACAGCTACCGCAAAATAGCGATATAAAATCACTAAGTCAACATACGACTATGTAAAGTCGCATAAAGACGAAGACCCCGGATTAACTGGATATGTTGGTTTTGCGTGTAGCTATTCTGGTAAGTGGTTTGGTGGTCTTGCACGAAATAAGCGCGGCGAAGATTTCTGTGCTGGTGCAAGCCATAGTATTTATCGTGACCTAAGCGGTCTGAGAAATGCAGAGTTTTTATGTGGTGACTATCGGGATGTATCTATCCCAGACGGTTCCGTGGTTTATTTAGACCCGCCATACAAAGGAACTACTGGTTATTCTACTGGTGATTTTGACCACGAAGCGTTCTGGGAGTATGTCAGAGAACTTTCCAAAAGATGCACGGTTCTCGTGAGCGAGGAAACTGCACCAGCAGATTTTACCTGTGTTTGGTCTAAGCAGATTGCAAGACAGGTAGACGTGCGGCAGGGTCGAGTCTACAAAACCGAAAAATTATTTTCTAAAACCACTTGACAAATTTTCAAAAGTTTGGTATAATATAGTTGTTCGATTTATTCTATATACATACAAGAGGTAATTTACATGGCATTTAATTTTAGTGTACAAGAAGCTGTACGTGAGAAGATTGCTGTCAAGATTGCTTTGATGGGGCCTAGCGGATGCGGAAAAAGTTATTCTGCATTGCGTTTGGCAACTGGCATGATTGACGAAATGCGTAAGCGTGATGTCCTTGAGGGAACTAATGGCAAGATTCTTTTTGCGAATACAGAAGGCCCTCGTGGTCGGTATTATGCAAAGGAGTTTAAGTTCGACATTGTTGACTTGAATCCTCCTTATAATCCTGAACTGTTTATTGACCTTATCAATTTTGCAGTTCAGCAGAAGTATTCAATCCTTGTCATTGACAGTTCCTCTGCTGAGTGGGAAGGACGCGGTGGCTGTCTTGACTTGCAACAGCAGTTTGGTGGAAATTATCAGGCGTGGGCAAAGGTTACTCCTCGCCACGATAAGTTCATCGACACGATGGCGTATTCTCCAATCCATATCATTAGCACGATGCGCGGGAAAGACCAATATGAGCTGGATAAGGATGACCGTGGCAAGGTGACTGTCAAGAAGTTGGGTGTTGGCGCGAAACAGCGCGATGGCTTTGAATATTACTTCACCACCACATTCCTGATTGACCGCGATAGCCACATGGCGAAGTGCGAAAAGGACAACACTCATATCTTCGAGAATGAAGGAACCACTATCCTTGACGAAAGCCACGGTTCTAAAATTATCGACTGGGCTAACGACGGAGCAGATGATAATTCTTACGCTGGTAATTATAACCCGGTAAATGCAGAGGTTCCTGTTGGTAATCCTGTGGCGAACGGAAAGGCATCTGACTCAGAGGTTGCATCTGACATTGAGTCTATCGCAAGTCTGATTGAAGCGCTCAAGACGAAGGGTGTTGACCGTATGGATATTGCAAAGGCGATTTCTAAGCATCATATCGTAAACGGCAAGCCTGTTGCAAACTATAACACTATCACCGATGGCGATGTGGCGAAGGCCGTTATCGCAGAATTGGAGAGCTTGGCATAATGAAAAGTGCTTATCTTTCTGGTAGACAGATTGCGAAGATTATCTTGATGGAAGCTGTGAATGGTAACATCAAGTATAGTCGTTATATCTATAGACTCAGCTCTTCTGCTGATGCAACACAGAAAGCTATGGAGGAACTTGCAACGCACAAGTTTACCAACGCTGGTCAGTTGAAGAAGTATCTTGAGAAGTACGTTATTTTCTAATCTAAAGGAGAATTTGAAATATGCTGAATCATGTTGTTATTATGGGTCGTATGGTTCGCGACCCGGAACTGCGCCAGCTTGATAATGGCACTAGCGTGACTAGCTTTAGCGTTGCAGTTGACCGCAATTATGTTGATAAGAACACCAATGAGCGTCAGGCCGACTTCTTGAATGTTGTTGCTTGGCGGCAGACCGCAGATTTTGTCTGCAAGTATTTCCATCAGGGCGATATGATTGCTCTGGAAGGCACTTTGCAGTCCCGGAAGTATACCGATAAGGATAACAATAATCGTATTGCAATCGAGATTGTTGCAAGCAACATTTCTTTCTGCGGTGGTAAGAATGGTGGTAATGCAAACACCGCAACTACCAATGATGCTCCGGCAACTATGGTAGCAAATGCCTCCTCTGAGGACAATGACGAACTGCCGTTCTAATAACTAAAGTATGATTTATGGGGCGAGCGGTTGCGCTCCGCCCCATTTTTATTATAGGGATGATTGATATGGACATGAATAAGAATGTGTAGGTAAACACTTACTCTTTTTCAAAGCTAAAAAGTTTCTTTAATTGTAAATATTACTATTATCTTCATTATTTTGATGATATGAAAATGATTCCAGAATCACATGGTACAAGCGAGTTTGGGTCATATATGCACAAGATATTGGAGATGTATGGAAAAGGCGAGCTTGATATATATGATATGCTTTCGTATTATGAGAAGCATTATGCAGAGAACGTAACATCTACTTTTACTTTGCAGATGACAAAGAATTTCTCAAGAGATATGGGGTATAAATATTATAAAGATGGTTACGATTTTCTAAGTAATTTTACAGGTTTTGATTTTAAGATTTTAGAAACTGAAAAGCATTTTGAACTACCTTTCAAAGATAAATTTAGATTACAAGGCCAAATAGACGTTATTGCAGAAAACGATGATGGTCTACTGATTATTGATTATAAATCTAAAGGAAATTGGAAGAGCAAAGCGGAACGCATCGAATACGAGAAACAGTTATATTCCTATGCTTGGGCAATGAAGCAAATGTATGGCGAATATCCAAAAAAGATGGCGTTCTTTATGTTTAGATTAAATAAATGGACATGGGTTGATTTCGACGAGAATAGACTAAACGAAGTCTTAAACTGGATAGAATCAACCGTTGATGAGATAGAGGGCGAATTTGAGTTCAAACCTATCACTCAAGAGAACAATGGAGAGTTCGACTTCTATTGTAACAATTTCTGTGATTTTCGTCATCAATGTCCTTACGGACAATTAACTAATTAAGGAGAAAGATTTGCATGAGTGAACTTCTGGATAAAATTATTGAAGCAAAAGGAGTTCTTGGTGATAGACAAGCAGAGATTATCGCAGAAGGTTATCCGCTTGAAGAGTGGAATCCAGAGAAAGGCTCTGCAAAATCTATCTTCAATGCTAATGACAATAATCCTTCGATGATGTGGATGAAAAAGGACTATTACTTTAAGGACTTTTCCACAGGTAAGGTATTTGGTATCTTGGACTATTATATGTACAAGTTCGGTGAACCTTACATGAAGGCTGTCAAGCGTTTGTTAGATGAGACAAAAGTAAAATACGACCCATCTTTGTTTAGCTTTACAGCACCAACTGAACAGAAAGATTATTTTAAGAACTTTAGATACCCTAAAGTTGAAAATGATATTTCTGGTGTTGCGTTGGAATATATGGCGAAGCGCGGTATTTCCGAAGAAACGTGCCGATATGTTGGGCTTGGTTCTGACGTACATGGAAATGTTGCGTATCAGTTCAGAGATTTAACTGGACGTGTTGTTACAGTCAAATATCGTCCTAGCCACGCAATTAAGGGCGGTGAACCGAAATATTTCTATCAGAAAAATGCCGATACTTGCCCTATTCTTTACAACATTAACAAGATTGACGTGACACAGCCGCTTTTGTTGACAGAGGGTATGAACGACACTATGGCCTGTATTGAGGCTGGTTTCAAGAATGTCGTAAGTATTCCGTCTGGCGCGAATGATGATAACTGGATTAACTTTAACTACGAGTTCTTAGACCAGTTTGAAGATATTATCCTTTGGTTTGATAACGATGATGCTGGCGAAAGTGGTATGAAGAAAGCCATTCCTCGCCTTGGTGAATATCGTATCAAAATTGTTAAGCCTACAGAGGACGATGAGGAGGCTGTTTGTAATTATTACCACAGCTTTAGTGAGAACGTAAACATTCGTAAAACGGATGCGAATAATGTTCTGTTGGCTTGTGGTGGAGCAAGAGTCCTTGCGCTGATTAACTCTGCCGAAGAGATTCCTATGGAAAGCGTCATTGACTTGATGGACGTTGAGGAGTTTGATATTGAGCAGACTGAATATATTCCGAGCGGTATCAACTCGCTCGATAGACAGATTTATGGGTTCATTGATGGAACATTGAATATTTGGACTGCCTACTCCGGTTGCGTTGATTGTGATACAGAGTTCTTTGATGGTACTAAATGGAAACGAATCGCTGATTTCCAGAATGGCGACAAAGTGTTACAGTATAACGATGATGGAACAGCAGAACTTGTGACTCCTTCCGTATTCCATAAATACAAGTGTGATTATCTGTGGCACTTTAAGACTAAATACGGAATCAATCAGTGTTTGAGTGAAGAACATAATGTTTATTATCTAAATCAGGATGGTAAACTTATGTCTTTGCCTTTTGCAGAAGTGAGGCGTAGACACGAATCTAACAAAGAGGGTTTCACTGGACGTTTTATTAAAGCGTTTAATTATGGTGGCGTTGGCATTGATTTGAGTGATGCAGAGATTAAACTGATGTGTGCTGTCATTTGTGATGGTACTTTTACTCACAATAAAACCAACCTGTGCAGATTCCATTTAAAGAAGGACAGAAAAAAAGTCGAGGTTCGTAAGATTTTTAGCGAATGTGGTATTGGATATACCGAGCGCGAATCTGCGGCAAGTGGTTATACGGACTTCTATTTCTATGCTCCTCGTAGGGAAAAGGAGTTTACCGATTATTGGTACGATTGTTCGCATGAACAGTTAAAGGTTGTTTGCGATAATATCATGTTCTGGGACGGTAGTGTTGATAATATTGGACGTATGAAATTCTCTACTTCTATTAAAGCAACAGCAGACTTTGTGCAGTTTGCGTATACATCTTGCGGATATAGAGCAACGATTCGTGTAAATGACCGCTCTGGTCAGAAGTATTTTACTTGTGGCAAGTGGTACACGAGAAAATCTTGTGAATATTGCGTGGACGTATCTACTAGAACCACCGCTAGTATGTCGTGTAGTAGCGCAGAGAATAAGGCCAAAATAGAGAAGTACGAAACGAAGGACGGATTCAAGTATTGCTTCACTGTTCCTTCGCATAAGTGGATTATGCGGCGCGGTAATGACATTGTTGTTACTGGAAACTGCGGCAAAACCACAATGATTTCTCAAACCGTAGTCCTTGAGGCTATTGATAAGGGAAATACTGTATTCTGGTTTAATGCAGAGTCAACAACAAGTCAGATGTTGAACTGGGTTTTGGCACAAGCGGCTGGCAGACAGCACTCTGTCGAATATACTGGTGCTAACGGATTCCAGTTCTATAAGCCGACACCACAAGCAGCACAGGCTATTAAGCAGTATTACGCGAAGAAAATCTTTGTTTATGATAACTTGCTTTTGTCTAATCCAGATATGGTCTTTAACAAGATGAAAGAAGTCTATAAGCGTTTTGGCACAAAGGTATTTGTTCTTGACAACTGGTTGTGCTTGAATTTCCGTGGTATTTCTGATACAGAAGTGACTGGTATTCAGGTTGACTTTATGAATAAGCTGATTCATTTTACAAAACAGAATGGATTGGAAGTTCATCTTGTCTGCCATCCTCGTAAGCAACAGGCTGGTATTCCACTTTCCGAGTATGAGATTCTTGGTACATCTAACATTGTTAATATGGCCGATAGAATTTATGGACTTGAGAAAGTTTGGGATAATGACTTGAAGGCACAGGGTTATGATAGACAGTTTACAGTCTTTAAGGATAGAACGCTTGGTATTCATGGTGAAAGAATTGGCCTTAGATATGACCGTGTAACTCGCCGCCTGTATGGTGATGGTGACGATAAATTCAAGCAGTATTCTTGGGATAAAGGTTTGATTAGATACAATACTCCAATTTTTGGTAAGAATGGCTTGCTTGTTGGTGATAGAGTTCTTGATTACGAACAAGCCGCCGCTAACAATACTCCGTATTGATGAGGTGATGTAATGGCGAATTATGTACCATATCACGTACATACCATGTTGAGTAATGCGGTTACAAACATTGACTCAGTTACTACATATAAACAGTATGTAAAAAGGGCGCAGGAGTGCGGTATGACTGCGCTTTCCTTTTCAGAGCATGGCAATATCTTTGAATGGGTTCATAAAAAAGAGGCCATTGAAGCCGCTGGCATGAAATATATTCATGCGATGGAAGCATATCTTACAGAGCGTATTCCAGACGAGGACGAGGAAAAGATTCGTGATAATTACCACTGCGTCCTGATTGCTAAGAACTGGGAAGGTGTCAAGGAACTCAATGTCTTGCAAGGTAAGGCTTTTAGTCGTGTTGATGGTCATTACTACTACGCACCCCGAATTACATTTGCTGAATTGTTTGCAACGAGTGATAACATTATCATTACCACTGCTTGTGTCGCCTCTGCATTATGCAGAGGAACAGAAAGCGCAAAAGCGTCATATCTTAGATTCTTAACAAGACATAAGGATAGATGCTTCTTGGAAGTTCAGCACCATAATACACAGAAGCAGTTTGAGTACAACAGGTACTTGGCAAATCTGTCTAAAGAAACTGGTCTTAGATTGATTGCTGGTACTGATACACACTGTTTGAACACAGAGCATGAACTTGGACGCAGTGCATTACAGCGTGGCAAAGGAGTTTTCTTTGATGATGAAGTCGGTTGGGACTTAACATGGAAAACTTACGATGAACTTGTCGAAGCATATAGAGTACAAGACGCTCTTAGTGAAGAGGAATATATGTCTGCAATCAACAACACAAATGTTATGGCAGACATGATTGAGCCTTTTGAACTTGATAGAAGTTTTAAGTATGCAAAGATTTACGAGGACGGCGAAAAGGTTCTTCGTGAAAAGTTGTTTGCACCGGAAACTATTGACCCAATTATCAAAGAGGGTTTTTCAAGGGAGGAAGTAACTGCACGTTTGGAGCAGGAGATTGATACTTTTAAGGCTCTAAACGCTACCGACTTTATTCTTCTCGAAGACCATATTGTGCGTTGGGAACATTCACATGATATGTGGCAAGGCCCTGCACGTGGTAGTGCCGCATCTTCATTGGCTTTGTACGCTCTGGGAGTCACCGAAGTTAATCCATTGAAATATGGATTTTATTTCTGGCGATTCATGGACAAATCTAAGTACAGCCTCGCGGATGTGGATATGGATAACTCGGCAAAAGACCGTGATAAGCTGAAATTCTGGATGCTGAATGACCACCTAGACCTTCCGAATGTCAAGACTTGTGAGATTATTACCTTTAATACAATCGCATTGAAGGGCGCAATTCGTGATATTGGGCGTGGACTGGATATGCCTCTTGATGAGGTTGATACGATTGCAAAAGCTGTCCATGAGGTAGCAGTCGATGAAGAAAAGATTGTTACTATTGATGATAGCTGGCGTAAGAAATATCCAGAGTTGTTCAAGTACGTTGATATTGTTATCGGTACTATCGTTAGTATCGGTTCTCATCCTTCAGGTGTCGTTGTTTCTGACCATGATATTGCATCGGAATTTGGTCTGTGCTATCTAAAAGATGACCCCTATCCTGTTTCATGTATTAACATGAAGGAACTTGATTCCCTTAATTTTACAAAGCAAGATGCTCTTGGGCTGGACAACGTAGGTATTATCAATGAAACCTGTAAGTTGGCTGGTATCGAAAGATTATCGCCTAAGACAATCGACTTTGAGGATGATGCAGTCTGGAATAGTATTAAAGAAGATACATCTTTGATTTTCCAGATGAACTCTAACTACGGTCAGCGTACAGTTGATAAGATGCTGTCACCAGAGGTTTACAATAAGATTAAAAAGCAGATTCCTAATATGACACGTTTGGATTTGTTGACATTTATCAATGCACTTATTCGTCCTTGTGGTAAGGGAGTTTATGATGATGCGACAAACGGCATCGTATCTAAAACAGGAATCAAAGAAATTGATGATTTGCTTGGCTCTTCTATGGGCTATGCAATCATGCAGGAGCCTCAGATGGCTTTCGTGCAAGAATTTTGCGGTTATTCGTTTCTTGAAAGTGACAAGCTAAGAAAGTGCGTGGCGGGCGGTTCTAAGGTCTTAATGGCTGACGGTACTCTGAAAAACATTGAAGATGTTGAAGTTGGTGAATATGTTTGCACCTTTGATAATTACGCCTGTTCTTCTAACAAAGTAGTAAGTAAGAGTAGTAATGGTACAAAGCCTGTTGTAAAAGTTAGGTGCGACAGCGGTTTTAAGGTAAAGTGTACTTCAGACCATAGAATTTTGACCCAGCGTGGATATGTCGAAGCAAAAGATTTGACCACAAGTGATTTCGTATTCACTCCTAAAGTGGTTAAGAAATACAATGATGGGATTAAGAGTAACAAAAAGCCGAGCGTCGTGAATAGCGACTTCATTATGCAAAGAGTTATATCTGTGTGTGATGATGGCGAGGATGAAGTGTACGATATTGGTGTAGAGAATACGCACAATTTCGTTGCAGATGGAATAGTTGTTCATAATTGCGTGGCAAAAAAATTAGGCACACGTGACCAGCTTCCTATTATTAAGGAAGGCTGGGAAAGGAACGCAAAGGTTAAATATCATTTAACTGATGAGCAGTCTGATAAGATTATCAATCCGTTCTTACAGTGTATTCTTGATGCTACACGATATTCCTTCTCGCTGGTTCACAGTTTGAGTTATTCTTGTATCAGTTATGAATGTGCATATTTGCGTTATCATTATCCGTTACAGTATTTGACTTCTTGTCTTAACGCATGGAATGGTGACGATGATAAGACCGCTGAAGCTATCAACTATGCAAATAGTCGTAAGGTGAAGATTCTTGCACCGAAGTTCAGACATGCGAAGGCAGAATATTTCTATGACCTTGCTACAAACAGTATTTATAAAGGTACGAGTAGTATCAAGGGATTAAATGCAGGATATTCTGATTTCTTGTATTCTTTGAAGGATAATGTCTATAAGACATTTACCGACCTGTTGTATGATATTCAGGCATCGGGTATGCCTCGTGACCAAGTTGAAACTTTGATTAAACTTGATTACTTCGAGGAGTTTGGCACTTGTCGGGAATTAGCAACAATCTTTAAGCAGTTCCAGTTCTTTAAAAAGGGAGAAGCAAAAACGATTGCCAAGAGCAAGATTCCAGATGAGATTACAATGAGCATTATCAAGCGCAATGCTAATGAAACTGAAAAGCAGTTTAATAAGCTGAATTGCCATAATATCTTGAATGAGATTGAACAGTACGTCATGACTATGAACCTTGGTGATGTTGACCTTAAAACAAAGATTGCCAATCAGCTTGAATATATGGGCTACATTGGCATTAAGACAGACAAATCTGAAGATAGGCCCAAGATTGTCATTCTTGAAATGAAGGTCATGAAACAGCGTGAAGCTGTTGAGCCTTGGGGTGTTATCATTGATGCACAGTCTATTGGCTCTGGTAAGCGTAGTTCTTATACAGTTCCTTATAAACTGTATAAGAAGTGTAAGTTTAATAAGAACGATGTAATTAAGATTCGTGATTGGTATAAGAATAAGCGTGGTTACTTCTATATTACCGATTATGAATTTGTGGTTATGTAAGGAGGTACTCTATGTGGCTACTTTGTAGCGTATCAGACAATGAGCTTTTTGCTCCTACTATTTGTAGTTCCAAAGAGATTGCATTAAGAAAAATGGATAGCAGTATCAACCTTATCCTCAATGATTTAGATAACGACGATATTAACTACGATACACACGTAGGTTCTGATGGGCCAAGCTATCAGATTGTGTGTGACGATAATATTTGGACTTGGAAGATTTTTCATTTGGAAATGAAGGTGGCGTAAAATGAAGGTAGAAATTTCTTATGATAAGATTGAGACGCTCGATGGAAAGAAGGTGAAACTTGACGTTGACAAGATTTTGTCGCGCAAGTTGTCTGTCGCAGATAGATTTAGAAAGTTCTTGCTAAAGAATAGGGATGTTGTGTTTACTGCGGTTGATACAAAGAAAGGTACTAAGTTTACTGGTATCGCTTATGAATTAGCAGAGGACAATTCTCCTGTCAAGTGGTTATTTTACGCCGATGATTTAATTGCTGTCGAGGAGTGATTATTATACACAAGGTTATTGTTATCAATGGTATGCCGAGAAGCGGTAAAGATACTTTTGTGTCATTCGTAAGTAAATATGCTACAACTACTAACTTTTCAAGTGTTGATTTCGTAAAGGATGTAGCACGGTTCGCTGGATGGAATGGTGAGAAAGACCTAAAGTCGCGTTTATTCCTTAGTAAGCTAAAAGAACTGCTTACTGAATACGATGATATTCCTTATAAGAAAATTGCAGAAGAGATTCGCTGGTTTAAAAACCAGCCAGAACAGGAACTCTTGTTCGTACATATTAGAGAACCGGGTGAAATTGCACGTATCGTGAGAGACTTTGGTGCAATAACGGTCTTGGTTAAACGTGCGAATAATCAGCAAATCGTATCTAATGATTCTGATAAATACACAGAATCTTATAATTACGATTTTGTTTTGAACAATGATAGTGACCTTGATGCTTTAGATGCAAAGGCAAGAGGTTTTGTAAATTATCTAAAAAGAGATTAAGGAGTACAATAATGGTTAAGTTTGAGAAGATTAGTTATGAGCAGTTTGAAAAGGACTACATCGCAATTTTTCATGACGAAATCGAAAAGGGTCTTATCAGGAGCATTTATGACAATTTGAAACTTCCGAGACGTAGTACCACAGGCTCTTGTGGTTATGATTTCTTTAGTCCGTTTGAGTTTGTTCTCGAAGAGCCTAGCGCAGAACTTATTATTCCTACTGGTATTCGTGCAATTATGGATGATGATAAGTTTTTGCTGATTGCACCTCGTAGTGGTCTTGGCACTAAGCACTATATGCGCCTTGCTAATACTATCGGAATTGTAGATAGTGACTATTCTAAGTCTGACAATGAAGGCCATATCTTTATTAAGTATCGTCTTGAAAATCACAACTCCGACAGCGTGAATGTGAAAACTGGCATGGCTATTGCACAGGGCATCTTTATGAATTATCTAAAGACAAATGATGACGATGCGGATGGTATTCGTAATGGTGGATTTGGTAGCACTGATAAAAAGTGAGGTAACTAAATGACGATATTGGTAGAGCATTGAAACGAGGTGACATACATTGATTGACAAAGGGATGGCAGTAAAATCAGCGCCGCCGGATGTTGAGCGTCTATACATTATGACCCCAAAAGACTTCGTTGTGCAGTGCTGTGTTCCGTGGCAGGGTGCGGAGGTTGACTTCCCAGAATTTCACAAATACGGATATACCGTAACTGGAATTTACGAGAAGTGGCATTGGTACACAAAAGCCGATATAAAGTCTAATTCAAGTGGTGAATATGATGTTATCGACAATGTAACTTTTGAGGAAGCGTACAAAATGGTGGCGCTTACTACCGCTTATTGGCAACCTATGCACAATAAACAATCAAAGGAATACAGCGAGTATCAACGACTTGACATGATTCGCAGATTGTTTATGCGTCACCCAGAACAGAGGGCCGAATATTTCAAAGAATGTCCGTTTGAGAAAGACGTGTATTATAAGAGATTCCCGGAGGAAAGGGCACTGTATGAAACTAAGTAATTTCTTTTTGCATCTAAAGAAAATTATTGTTCATAAGTATTGGGTATTTTACTTCTGTTGTAAGGCTGGTATTCCTTGGCAGGGAATTACACACGACCTTAGCAAATTCTCGCCAGTTGAATTTTGGGAAGGCGTAAAGTATTATCAGGGCAACAGAAGTCCTATTGATGCTTGCAAAGAAGAGAACGGTTACTCTATAGCATGGCAACACCACAAGGGACGTAATCTCCATCATTACGAGTATTGGCAGGATAATTTTGATAAAGGCGGAACACCATTAAAGATGCCGTATAAATACGCACTTGAAATGGTATGTGATTATCTTGGCGCAGGACGAGCCTATATGGGCAAGTCTTTTACCTTAGATAAAGAGTGGCAGTGGTGGCTTGGTAAGTGTTCCAAACCGATTGCAATGCACCCACAGACCAAGAAGTTCGTGAACGATATGCTTTGGGAAATTAAGGAAGATAACTCTTATAATGCGCTAAAGGATTATTCACGTGCCATCTATGATAACGCTAATATTGATTGGAGTTGATTCTTTTGATTGATGTCAAATCTTATGTCGAAAAACGAAAAGCAGATATTAAGGATTATATTACCAAAACAAATCCTGAAAAGAACACTTTGGTCGTATTTCAGTTCGGTGATTCTCCTGCGAGTAATGCTTACGTCAAAGGAAAAAGAAATGATTGCGACGATGTTGGGCTTCGCACAATCGTATATAAACTTCCGATTGATACAAGTTATGATGAAGCACTAGGTTTGTTACTTGACGCTCAAGAAAATCGGCGAGTGGCTGGCGTTATCGTTCAGTTACCAGTACCAGAGCATCTGAAATCATTGTCTGCCCATATTAAACCAGAGTTGGATGTTGATGGATTCCTGCCAAACACCAAATTTATTCCTGCAACCCCGAAAGGTGTGATTGAGTTATTAGATAACGAACTGCACTATGATTTTGTTGGCAAAGTTTGTACAGTAATTGGCAAGAGCCATATTGTTGGTGCGCCATGTGCAAACTTAATTAAAGGCAGAGGAGCGACAGTTATCTGGTGTGATAGCCATACTGTTGATTTGAAAAAGTGGTGTTTGCAGTCGGATTTGATTGTGACTGCCACTGGTAGACCGAAGCTAATTAAGCAGGATATGATTAACCCCGAAACTGTAGTAATTGACGTTGGAATTACTCGTGGTGAGGATGGTAAGCTATGTGGCGATGTTGATAAGGTTTGCTACTCTGACAGCGCACTAATTACATCAGTTCCGGGCGGTGTAGGATTGCTCACGCGAATCGCCCTTATTGAAAATCTTGTATATGAGGTGAAATAATGACAGTAACACAAGAATATATAAATAGCTTGCTTGACACAGCAGAAGTAAAAGAAATCGTTGTATTCGACAAGTGTCTGATTTGTGCTTACAAGCTGGAAAACGGCTTTATAATTGTCGAATCGAGCGCATGTGTTGACCCAAAGAACTTTGACTTAGATGTTGGTCGAAAGATTTGCCGTGAACACGTTGAGAATAAATTATGGGAACTTGAGGGCTACGTGCTTCAGCAGAAAGCCGCCAAAGCCACTCAGAGACGCTCCCCGGAGGCTGTAAAGAAGTCCATCGAGGAACTGTCCCCAGAGGCTAGGGCTGTCTACGAGACGCTGTTAGGTCAGCTCAAGGAAAAGTACCCTGTGAATATCTAAAAATTTTTCTGAAACCCCTTGACAAATCAAGGGGTTTTTGTTATAATATAGGTAGTAAATTTTAGGAGGTTTGACATGAAACTGACGGAGTGTCAGGCCAGCACAGACTATACGAAATACTGGCTATCACCATACACTAATTCACAATACCCAGACTTTAAGACACCTTATCTAAAGATAAAAGGTGATGCGGCAAAAGATGTAAAAGTCGATGATATTGTTTACTGGGTAGAAAGAAGTCCTAGTGCAGTAATCGAGAGAAAAATGTCCGTGCAGTGTGGAATTATTGTAGACATATATCCAGATTGCTATGTTGCCAATCATCTTGCAGTCGCTGAATATATCACGTTTAGATTGTACAACGACAAGACGGAGAAGTTGTTCACTGATACCGAGTCTTGGCGTGAGTATTTTCAGAATGTGTCTTGGAGGAAATGTCCGTCTAAGAATGAATTGTCTGATAGTAGACATTTGTTTACCTTTAATCGAAAACCGCTATATGAACTTATTGGTGGCAAACCACCGAATTTAAAAGATGTTGACGCTATTAAGGCGGCATACGAATCTGGTATTATTTGCAAGAGAAATGATGTGGTTGGATATGCGACTTGTCCCTATAGCGAGATTGATAAAGGCAGTTGGAAACCAATTCTAAAAAGTGACTACGAGTCTGATAACACGACACTTTCTAAAAGTCTGACGTTTGCAACGTATGACGATGCAGTGAGATTAAAAGACTGCATCGAGCATGAATATGACTGGGTTTCTGGTCTAACCGATGAGCAGTATACGCTCCTCGAAATGGATAAGGCTTTGAATAAACTCGTTCGTGATGGTATGTTGGAATCTGATGCGCGCAGAATTGCTTACTTTATGTTAAAGCGAAAAAAGCTGGTAGACATTGAGTTTCGCACTATGCACGGCAAATTCCAATGGAGAACTTACGACAATAAAAAGTGGAATAATGTGAATCCTGTGAGCATCCCGCTTATTGAAGATGAGGTGTAGTTATGGCTCATGTAACTGATGCCGAACGCTATCTGGCAGAATTAAAAAGTGCGATGGATTACTACGGCAATATGCTCAATAAACAGCATGGCAGTAACCATGATACCTACGTTAAGTACGATGTTGCACGATGCCAGTATAACGCCGCAAAAAGAATGATGGAACTTATGAAGAGGTAAAATATGATTGTAGAAAAAAGTTTTATTGATGCTATCAACTACGCAAAAAAGCATGATGTGATGATTCGGCCAGAATATTGGAGTCTTTGGATTCAGTATGTTAAATCTAAGGCTGGCTTTTTCTGGTGCGACAAAAGCGGTAATATTACCCAAGACCGTGGCCTTGATAAGAACGTAGTTGTCTGCGATAAGGTTCTCGATGTAACCAGATGGGAATTTATGTGTGACGAGCTTATTGATGATGCGGAGGACGGTAATGACGAAAACTGAGTATAATCAGCTTGTCTTAGATTTGGTAAATGAATCGGAAGAGACGCTATATTTTATGTTCAGAAATTCTATTCGTCAGGTTAAATTCACAAGTCCCTACGAGAGAGAATATCGTTACGTTGTTGCACGACATAATGCGATTTGTGAGGCGTTTAAGAAAAAGACTGGACACAGTATTTTGGAGGGCTTTTGCTAATGATTAACGTAGGAAATGATTGGCAACCGTTCTTTGACGCAGAACAGCAGAAACCGTTTTATAAAAATCTAAGAAGATTTCTTGCTCAGGAATATGCAACAAAAACGGTATATCCACCAATACAAGACATTTTTAAGGCGTTTGAATTAACGCCTATACATAATACAAAGGTGGTAATAATTGGACAGGATTGTTACCACGGCGAAGGGCAAGCAATGGGCTTGTCATTTTCTGTCAGAAATGGTGTATATCCAACACCACCATCTTTGAAAAACATTCAAAAAGAACTCAATTCTGAAACGGTCGAACGTAGTGAATGGTCGCAGGATTTGACAAGGTGGGCAGAGCAAGGTGTACTATTGTTGAACACGATTTTAACAGTTAGACAGCACGAACCACTTTCACACGCGAATCAAGGTTGGGAAATTTTAACGGATGATGCAATTAAGGAATTGGAAAAATATGACCAGCCGATTGTTTACTTATTGTGGGGCAGAAACGCTGGCACTAAAAAGAGTTTAATTACAAACCAAAATCATAAATTCTTAGAGTCTGCGCATCCGTCACCTTTAAGTGCAAATCGTGGTTTCTTTGGGAATAACCACTTTGCAAAAGCAAATAACTTTTTGATTGAAAACGGCTTAGAGCCAATCAGGTGGTAATTCTATGAAGTATATGGGAAGTAAGGCAAGAATTGCGAAAGATATTTGTCCAATTATCCAATCGTTTATTGACAAAAGCGGCGCACGGGTATATATCGAAGGATTCGTAGGAGGAGCGAATGTAATTGACAAAATTAAATGTGATACACGAATTGGAATTGACAAAAACAAATACCTCATTGCTTTGTTGAAATATGTCGCAAACGATGGCGAGTTACTTGGTAGAGTATCTAAAGATACGTATATGGATATAAAGCAAAATAGGGACGATTATCCAGACTGGCTTGTTGGAAATGTCGGATTTTTGGCATCATATAATGGCAAGTTCTTTGATGGTGGTTACGCCAATACTGTGGTCGAACATACAAAATATGGCGACAAGGTTCGTGACTACTATCAAGAGGGGAAAAGAAATCTTGAACAGCAAGCACAAAATCTAAAGGATATTACATTCGTATCTGGTGATTTTCTTGAATTGTGGTTCGGATTTAGCGGACGCAAGGAAGTAGTTTTTTATTTTGACATCCCTTATCTAAACACAACGAAATATGATGTGTCAAAGGGTTTTGACTACGATAAATTCTATAACATCTGTAGGGAACTTGGCAAGGATAATATTGTCATCGTTAGCGAACAATGGATGCCAGATGATTTTACCTGTATTTGGGAAAAGAAGGTTGCAAGAACAATTAGTGCGACTGGCCGTGAATATCCTACCGAAAAGCTATTTGTAATTGGTAAGGCTTTGGAGTATATTTAATAAAAAACTACTATTATTAAAGGAGTAAATATATGGGTTCTTTTCGAGAAACTGTAAATCTGGGTTCGATTAAACCCGGACAGTTATTCAAATTTAAAGGCGAGTATTATCTTAGAATTGTAACACATCAATATACTTGCAACTGTATAAAGATGGGTGAGTTTGACATCTGCGAACTTGCGCCCGGTCTTTTGGTTGAAAGTAGTAAAAATTGGTGTCTTAAACCATATTTGTTCGCCATGCTTTGCTATCCCGGTAATGCCGAAGAAATGGCGGATGTTTGGCAGAAGCATTTAAAAGAATTAGCCGAAAAGCAAAAGAAAACGGAGGGCTAAATAATATGGTAAAGGTATTTATTAGCCAGCCGATGCGCGGCAAAACGAATGAACAGATTCGCACAGAACATAACGAATGGGCAGATAGGTTGGGTAAGTTATCTAATGAAGAGATTGAAGTAATGGACACAATCTTTGATGATTTAGATGGCGAAGACCCAGCGACACCGTTAAAGTGTCTCGGTATGTCACTTTATATGATGGCAGATGCGGATATTGTTGTGTTCTTGCCCGGATGGTCTACCGCTCGTGGTTGTAAAATTGAACATGCAAGTGCTGTAGCATATAAAAAGAAGATTATTGATTACGATAATTGGTATGATTTGGAGGTATAAATATGACGACAGAAGTAAATGTTGTTTTAGATTCAAGTGTAAAAGGAGTAAAATTTGAAGATATTGTTGTCGGCGGCGTTTTTGAAAAAGATGGTGCGTACTACATGAGGATTAAGCCGCAGTTTGGTGTCAATGCACTAAAAATTCATTCTCCTAAATCCGAGACAGATGAAGCTACCGATGACGAATTGTTCGCAACAACACTACTGTCTTTCGATGCAAAAGTTATTCCGCATAATTCTACTTGGAATATCGAGGTATAATAATGAACGTAAAATTATTAACGTATACGAACGAGCCGGAAAAGGTAGTAGCGGCTGCGGCAAAGTTGTGTTATGCAAAGTCCGATATTGGAACTTTGATGGATAACTTAACTGATGATAAGATTTGTGAATTTTTAGATAGGCTATCTAATTTAGGGCATAGCTCTCCTACAGAACACGCATCTTTCACATTTGGTATCGAAGGAGTTTCTCGTAGCTTTTTGGCACAGATTTCGAGACACAGAATTGCAAGTCTGTCTGTGCAGAGTCAGAGATATGTCGATATGTCAACGGCAGAGTCGGTAATTCCACCGGAGATTGTTGATTCTGCAACGGTTAGTAATATATTTAATGACGCAATCGAGGATGCCATCTATTCTTACATCGACATTAAGGACGTTTTAACTAAGAAATACATTGAGGCTGGCATGACAGAACGTGATGCAAAAAAGAAAGCGCAGGAAGACGCACGATATGTTTTGCCTGAAGCGTGTTGTACGAGAATGATTATTACAATGAACGCACGTGAACTCAATCACTTCTTTAATCTACGTTGTTGCAATCGTGCGCAGTGGGAGATTCGTGAATGTGCTGAACAAATGTTAAGATTGGTATATCCTATCGCGCCGCATTTGTTCAAAAACGCTGGCCCATCTTGTGCTTGTGGTGCTTGTCCCGAAGGTGCTATGAGTTGTGGAAGGGCAACAGAGATGCGACAGAAATACGCAGAGATTAAAGTACTTCACTCAACTGAAGCGTAATATTGAAAATTTTACCCGGAAAGCCCTTGACTTTTCCGGGTATTTTTGCTATAATATAGTCATGGAGTGGAGGGTTGGTTAATATGCGAGATTTAATAGTGCTGTTCGCTTGGTTATACCTTGTGTGCGGCGCGGCATATATAGGTAGATATTTTTCGGACATTTACGATGAATACGACCTATGGCAATATGATGGAGTAAAAGAACTCATAATCCTCTCTTTGTTTACCGTCTTTTGGTTGCCATACGCTATCATTTCAACTACGATTGGTTGGACTGTTGATGCAACATATAATATGATTAAGTGGTTTATACTAAGCGGTCAGGTCGATAAAGACGGTTTTGAAAAGGAAGATTTTTAATGAATTATATAATTATGTTCCTTGTTATGTTTTGGTTACATCTAATTGATGAGTTTCATTTGCAGGGGCTTCTTGGAGACTTAAAACAGAAGTCATGGTGGGAGAAGAACTATCCAGATAAACTATACAAGAACGACTGGGTATTTGCTCTTTTTGAACATTCATTCTCTTGGGCTTTTACAACGCACATTCCGCTTTTGGCGCTATCCATTTATTCTTATTATGTGAATGGGTATTGCTATTGTTTAGTAACTTACATACTCTGTATAATTCTTAACGTAGGATTTCACATGATTATTGATAATCTAAAGGCAAATGACTTAGTAATAAGTTTGTCAACAGACCAGTTGTCGCATATTTGTCAAATTATACTTTCACTTACATTATATTCCTTTCTTGAACTTGGTAACGTAATATAAGAGGAGACTAACTTATGGATATGCAGAATGTTATTAACCGTTTTGATGGCGAGTATTTCTTTTTGAGCAATTTTTACCAGTGTCCAGTAACTTATGATGGGATTGCCTATGGTAGTTCCGAAGCTGCTTTTCAGGCACAGAAAACTCTGGATGTTGAAAAGCGTAAGTATTTTGGAACACTCGACCCGTCTAAATCTAAACGAGAGGGTCGCCGCCTTGTTGATTTGCGTTCCGACTGGGATGATGTAAAAGACAAGGTAATGTTTGAGATTGTCATGGCAAAGTTTATTCAGAATCCACAGCTTGCCGATAAGCTGTTGGCAACCAAGGATATGACTTTGGTTGAGGGAAACAGTTGGAATGACCGCTACTGGGGTATGGATTACGGGTGTACTGTTGGTCGTAATCAGCTTGGCAAGACTCTTATGCTTGTTCGTGAGAATATTTATATGATTCGGATGACGCATGATGGTGGCGAGTCCGTTCTGTGAGGAGGAGAATATGAGTTATCCTGATTTTAAGGTGATGAGTCGGTATGTGCTTGAAGATTACCTTATGAACCCGGACGATGTTGAAACCCTTGTGGTTTCCATCACAGATGTTGGCGCACCGCTTGCTGGTGATGATTGCGCAGCAAGGAATATTCATTTCCTTAGATTACAGTTCAATGACTGCGAAGTTAGCACCAAGTGGGAAACTGCTATGTCAGACGAGCAGGGTAAGGAAGTAGCCAACTTTATTAAGAAGTGGATGAATAAAGTCTACGTTGAAAAAATCATCGTCCAGTGTGAAGCTGGTTGCAGTCGTTCCGCTGGTGTATGCGCGGCGATTATGAAGTATATTACTGGTGACGATATGCCGATTTTCCGTAGTCCTAAGTATAGCCCGAATATGAATTGTTACCGCATAGTCTATAATGCTCTTTTTAATTCTACTCCCAACGAAGCTGAATTGAAGGAGAAGGCCAAAATCAGTGATGCGATGTATTTTGCTGATGGCTCTGAGTGGGACTATTTTGGCGAAAAGGTTGTAGCGGAATGATTAGTTATGTTGTATTCTGGATATATTCCCTATTTGTCATTTTCCCAGTTCTATCATACGATATTTGGCAACGAGACGCTGGTATATGGACACTAATAAGTGTAGCAGTATGGACAGTTCTCGTACTGATTAAACTCACACCAACTGGTGCGCTTATTCCGCAATATGTCAGTTTTTGTAAGTATCGTTTACATAAACCAGAAAGACTACTGCCAAAGATGAGCTTTAAACAGATTGTGCATCTTATGTCTGTGAAGGAACTCGATGCTGATTTTGACTACGTACAAAACACATACGGCGATGGGGAGCTATACAAAGCGTCCTATTACAACTTTACAGAGAAGGACGAGTCACGCTCGTTTGTTAGATGCGCAATCAAAGATAGTAATAAGAACAAAATTGTCTTAAATCCGGCCACATATCTTGACTACCTTAGAATGTGCCATCTTGTCAAAAAGGGCATCGCAAGCATTTGTCCAGACAACACAGTTGATGCGCAGTTGGCTAATCTGAACGCTATTCGTGATGTATTGCGCGATGTCCAAGATAAGGAAACTGCAAAAATACAGAGTGTTGCATCGGAAAATCAAGAAATCGAAAGTCGTATTATTAGCGACAGAAAGGCTAAGATAAAAGCGAAATGAATTACGATACTGCTGTTATAAGAGTAAATGCGCTTTTGGAAAAGTTTGTTGGTGGGGAGATTTTCTTTGACCAGCTTGATGATTCTATCAGAACAAGCAAAGAAATTTTGGCAATGCTTAACCATGATGCCAAACTAGCCTATCCACATGATAAATATAAATACGTTGTCACTGGCAAAACTGGTGTTGCATATTTCAACTATGGTTTTACTACAGACTTGATTGTTCCGGGCGGTTTACGTAAATCTAATACAAAGTTAGACCTTTCCGAATATGTAAAACCCGGTGAGAATTACGTACTTATTGACGATTCCTATTTTATGGGGCGTACAGAGGCAGTTATTCAGAAAGCACTCAATGAGTGCGGCGCTAATTTGGCCGGAACGCTTGTCTTCTATGACGGTTGTATCGAAAGGCGTCCTTGGGTTACTTCGATATATCGTTACTACGATAACTACGATATTTTGGGAAATAGATTGGAGAAATGATTATGAAGGTTAAAATTGGGTTTATTATTGAAAATAGTATGGATGCCGCACAGATTGACGAAAATTGCAAACGTGCTATTGCCGCTGGTATCAAGGAGACAACCGCCGCAGGACAGATTCGTGATGAATACCAGAAGATGCTCAAGGGACAGATTTTCGGCAGTGACATCAATGGTAATCCTATCACTGCTGATGTTGTAAGCGTTGAGGTGTTTGCGAACTCTGACGATGCCTCTGTGTTTTCTGAATGGCACAAGGAGGACTAATGGGCGATTGGTATATTGTTCGCGGCAATATGGACGATGGTTGTCACAAATATAACACGAAGGTCATTGTATATGCCGTGACTGTAAATGAGGCGAAATCTAAAGCGAAGAAGCATTTAGAGACTGATGCAGACTGCTTGTTCACCCCCTACCGATGTAAGCCGTCTTGATAAGGATGTGGTGTACTAATTATGGTATGTGTAGACGTTTTTAATCCAGAAGATATTACTACGCGACAGATAACTCTTGACAAATATGAGGCTACTCCGTACAGAGAAGAACTTCTATATACAATAGTAGACGATGACGAAGATGAATGTGTTCAGAATCTCGTTGTGTATTCGGACGATGGGCCTTGGCATCTTGACAGCAGCGATGCGTCAACAATCCGTGACCATATTTTCAGCGAAAGTTGGGAAGGTGATAGAACGCTCGATGCTGTTTTTTATCAGGACAGAATCGCCGCAGTAAAAATCTGTGATGCTTTTATTCCGCTTTCAAGCGATGGATATATGTGCATTTACTTCACGCTCGGTCGCTTGTTTGAAGCTGGTAATTTCCCCGAATAATACAACCGATAGTTGTAAGACTGGAAGAAATTTCCAGTCTTTTTCTTTAGATTTCCCTTGACTTTCCTTGCTTTCTATGGTATAATATTGACGTAAGAAGGATGTACGACAGCGGAGGTGCTTATGGTTGGGTTGAAATTTATGATATGTGGATTTGCAATCTTTTTCATTGCAGTAATAGTGGGCTATGTAGTCATTGCTGATTTATGCAGAAGTATTTGGTATGATGATACGCACGAGAACGAGGCAGAAGAAAGGTACTCGCTGTATGTTGCCAAAGTTGAACGCGAGATGAACGCTAACGCAAAAGAACGTGCCAATCGTGAGTCGTATAATAAATGCGTAAATCACATTGTTATTGTCAATAGTATCGTCAGTAGATATATGTCAAAAATTAACAATTATCTTACAAAATACGACTTAAAACAGTTTGACCGCTTCTATACTGTATACTGTAAAGAACTTGCAAATACCCTCGATTCGATTGATAAATGTGTATCAACTTCTTTATATAGCGACCTTGTACGTAAAACCAGAGACACATACGGCGGCATCTTTTCCAAAATGCTTGCGGACATAGAAACATTTATTAAAAATAACTCCGCCTTTGTTACAGACATTGAAGGCATCAAAAATTTTGCTAAAATCAACGGTGACTTCGATGAAAATTACAAGGCAGAAGCGGTTAGTGCGCCTATGGGTGATACAGATGCCGCTCTTACATCAACAGTAGAGAGCAAGGTAAACTACGCAGACGCTTTGACTCGTGCTTATGAGAAAATAAGTCAGTGTAAGAAAGAAAATGCACAGCTTGCAAAAGAATTGGAAAAGTGCAGAATCGAAGCCAAGGGGCATTGCGCAAACGACGAGTTATCAAATGATTTAACGCGACTTACAAACACTATCTATTGTAGAGAACACTCTGGGCGCAATGATGCAACCCTCGCCTTGATGCGCACAACTCGCACTCAAATAATGGAGTATGTGGCGCATTATGGGACTGATTCCTATGATGGATATAGACTTCATGTTAATGGTCGTCCGGTAAAATACTGCATCTCAGACTGGGAAGGTGAAACCATAGATTGCGATTATAACGAATTATATAGGTGAGTAATATGGAAGTTTGGAAGGTTATTAAAAAATTGGAGAAACTTGCAAAAGAGAACCCAGAACAGGAAATTACGATTGAGACTGGTAAGCATAGGTCGTATAAGTGTCCGCACTGTGGTAAAGAAGCTGCTTGGGTACAAGAGCTTGCAACATGCAAACTTAGCGATGCTATTATTTATGAGGGATTTGACGGAACAATCGTAATTGATACAGAGTGAGGTTGAATTATATGGAGATTTCAGATGTTTTCGGTATGATATTTACCCTTAGTCTTTTTGCGATTGTAGTATTGTTCGAGATTCATGGCTTCATAGTGCTTGCCATTCCAAATGGCTTCTTTGTTTCTGCTATATATTTGCTTGGATGTTTGGCTGGCGATTCTCTTGTTTGTGCGCTTATAACTTTGCAATAATAGGAGGCAAAATGATTAAGAAACGTATTACATTGTCGGACTGGACTTACATCGGCAAGTATAACAACTGTGTTGATTGGGCGCGTGGGCTTTGCGACTACTATCTCATTTTAGATGACGACAAAGCACTATATAGAAAGCAAGAGATTAAAACTTGGTTCTATGTAATTATATTTACCCCGGTTTGTTTAATCAACCTCATTCTCTGTATTATTGATGGCGGTTTGGTAGAATTTGAGATTCCTTACAAAACTACCGACAAGACTTTCCTCGGTATGCAAAAAGACGAAGGTACTGTAAGTACAGCAACTTTTGGTGTTTCTTACGAGAAGGCCAAAGAGATTTGGAATAAATACGATAAAGGGGCAAGATGGAGATTTATAGAGAGGTAATTGATGTTGTCATCAGCTTACTTGTCCTTGGTGGACTTGTAGGGCTTGTCTATGTAGGATTCAGTGTCATTGTCGATATTTTTGAGTGGCTGTGGCCGTTTTGAGGTGATAACGTAAATGGAAATATATGAAAAGATGAGACAACTTCTTTGGAGAAGAATGTCGGAAATGCTCTTGAATGGTGTTTCTGTATTTGATACCGTAGATGCACTTCTTGGTGATATTACTGTGGACGTTTATCACAACTTATATTCAGCGAAAGATATGAAAGAAATTTTACATCCATATAAACGAGATTACGGTCACTACTTTTTAGATAAAATTTGACTTTTGTGCAAGAAAAAATAACGTAGGTATGTTAAATTTTTAAGGAGAAATTGTAAAATGAGTGAATCTAAGACTGTGGATATTTACAAAGGGCGTTTTGTATGTCCGGGCTGTGGAAGCGAGGAAATGCTATTCAATAAAGACGGTGTGCCGAATAATTACTGTGGAAGATGCGGCCAAAAGTTAAACTGGTTTGACAAAAACCATAAGCCTATTTATGAGTTGAAACTGTAAAAGGGGTATATATGAAAGAACATGAAGTCAGTTTGAACACTCCGGTTTGGTGTACCGCTTTTGAGTTATCACGAAACTGTAGAGCAATCGTCAGAAATCTACCGCCTCTTTTGGGACATTTTGAAGGCGAGATTTACAGCGGTTGCAAATATAATTTTGTTCCAGAAAACAGCACTCATAAGATTGCACGTTGGTCGTTTGGCGATTACGAGTATTTCTTGACTTACGAAGAGGCGGCAGAGTATTACAACAAGCGTCTTGCAAAGGCACAGAAAGATATTGCGCATGAAATGGCTGTGACTATCAATAAACTGGAAAAGATTGGTGAACGGATTAACGGTATGTATGTAACCAACAATACGGAGGGTGTTGTATGAGAATTTTAGTACACGGAGACAAAAGGCGGTGTGTGACATTCACTTGTCGTAATTGTGGATGTATCTATCAGGAGAATACAGAAAATGTAATGTTCGATATTGGTAGTTTTAATTCTCCGCCTTTTTACAGATGCAACTGTCCCGAATGTGGCTACGAAAACAATGTGAGGCGTGGTATAAATGGCTAAAAAGAATCTTGACCCTCTTTTGTATTATATTTGGCGAACAAAGAAATTTACACTCGATAGAAGCTATGCAATCCATTTATTAAAACTCGGTTATGGAATCACCGTTTATCGTGGGAGTATTCGTGGCGACAGTCGCATTGAAGATTGGATGAGATACTTACCAAAGAAAACTAGACTATACCATTGTATTCAATATGAAGCGATGGACGTAAACACGATTATCGGTGAAATTTGGGACAAACATCGTAATTGTTGGGTTTACTGTCGTATGCCAGCAACAAAAGAGGTAAAATATCTAAAGAATTATAGAGTGGAGTGATTTATATATGTTCTATACTTCTGAAACTGCGCCGACCAATAAAGAGCTATGGCGTTTCGGATATAAATTTACAAAAAATAAAAAGCGTGTTCAAATTAACAGAAAACCAGAACGAGGAATTATTAAGTGCCCCAACTTCAATCGTCGTATCTTTCAAACTCTGGATGTCGATGGTTTATATTGTGTGACAGGAAGTGAATATCTATTCTCTGATACAAAGGAAGAGGCAGAGGTAGAATATGAGAAATTAAAGTCTGGAATTACAACATTTGACAATTTCACAAACGGAAAAACATACCCACTAAATCAGGTATTATGGGTATTTAGCGACAGGCATCCTCCGGTTTATGGGTATTTTAAAAAGGTAAAAGATAGCTACGTCCAATATAATCCGTTCACAAAACAAAGCAAATGGAAAGAACGCACGATAATTGATTTTTTTAAAATCATAGATAGTGACACTGTTAAGATTTATACAGTCACAGAACTTCCAATTAAAAGTTTTGATGAGTATTCATTATCTTATGAAGATGCTGTATCTAGGTATAACACAATAATTACGTCAATCAAAGAGCATACTGATAAGATTTGTGAGAAAAGGATGATGTAATGAACACACCTATTATTAGCCCTTGGTTTTTCTATTTCGCTGGAATTGCAAGTACACTCCGATTCAGCTTAATTGCTTTCGGATGCACAGCAATCTTTTTGGCGACCATTCTATTGTGTAGTACTCTTGATGAGTGCGGAAGCAATCTGGTAAAGCCATCTATTAGATGTATCATTATCGGTATCGTTATTACTCTTCTTGGTCTTTTCTGCCCGTCAGAAGATACTTGCTATAAGATTGCTTTAGCAAAGTACGCAACACCGCAGAATATTCAGGCCGTTACAGAGTATGTTGAAGATACTACATCTAGTGTTACTGATGGTGTAAGTAATGCCATTAAGGATATTATGGACTACAGCGTTGACCGAATCTATGATATTCGCAATAATCAGAAAGTCGGCGATGATGAATGAGCTATGAATTTTTAATGCACAATGTAATTCCGTTTTGCATGGGAGTATACATCGGAGATAAATTGCTCGATGCAAAGTTTGTAGATGCTATATTTGGTGGGTGTGTACTTCTTGTCGCTGTTGCACTTGCAGGAAAGGGGGTTATCTAATGAATATTTATACCATTTTGTGCGTTATTCTTGCATCGTGCAGCGGTTACTTTGGCTACCACAAGAAGTATGATGGTGTAGCAATTTCTTGGATTCTTATTGCTTTGATTCTAGGATTGCAGAGTGTTGGAGTAATCTAAATGAGACTGTATAAATGTAACGCTACATGCTACTATGGGGATGATGACTGGCTTGGTAAAGAAGTAGACATAGCCGAACACGCTACTTTGTTTGACTTAGAGCCATTTATAAAGAGATATAACGATAGCATTACAGAAGTCATCTTGTATACTGGGCGTGATTGGGAAGTAACAGGAGTTACTATCCGTTGTGTCACCAGACAGCATGAAACATTGTTCATCAGTTTGAAGCATCATGACAATTTAACAAGGCATGACGTTGCAAGAGAGATGTTTGAAGTTGATATATTCAGACAGTATCTATTTGAACATCTAAAGAAAAATGAGCAAGAAATTTTTTGCCCCTTTGGTGGATAAGGAGGTGCTACTATTTTTAATGAAATATAACTTTACCATAAAGAGATATGAGCTAGATTTCGATGCTTCGTATCAGAGTTCTAAAATGTGTGTAGTACACCATTATACATGGACTTTTAAAGAGTTTAACGGTTTTGTTAAATCAGAACAGTTGTCTATGTATAACGCACATTGTTACTTCCATCCGCTACACAATATTCCGTATCACGACTACCTAATTGGCTTTACAAAGAAAGTCGATGGCAGACGCTATCTCGTATACAATATGACCATTGACAAAATGGTTGACGGTAAGTTGGTAGATTTTAATTGGAAGGGTTTTGAGGAAAAGCTGTCTAATACACAGTTTTTCAGAAAGTATAGAGCTAAACGCCTGAACCACAAAAAAGAAGTGATTTCTTATACTGTTGTTGGTATTTGAGAGGTAAATATGGTTTATAGATTTGAAAGAGATATTCCTAAGGATAGTAAAGTATTTGCTTGTGGGATAAAAGAGTCACCCAAGGGTGGCTATACATTGTTTGGCCCAACTTTGGGGTATTTTAAACAGGATAGTGTAACGCCGCTGTTTATTTATCGTATCGAAGATAAACACTATACGGCAATTACAGCTTGGTCGTTCTGTTATGCCGATTGTCCCGAAGATGCTGAACGCGAGTGTAGATTGCGAGGCATAGCAACATTAAGTTCAGAACGTGCCAAACAGAAACGGATAGAGTCAAACATCAAATCTCTTGAAGATATTATCAATAAACTTACGGTTAGTAAAAACTAACTGTTGTATACAGCACTATGGTAAATTTTACCATAGTGTTTTTTCGTAAAAGGCTTGACAAATCTGCATTTCTTTGATATAATATAGATACAAAGTAACGAAGATAACACTATAGAATCTAACATAGGAGGAAGTTAAAAATGAAGTTTGGGATTGGTGATATTATTGCAATTATCGTTGCTGTACTAAAAGCGTTCGGGCTTGTATCTGTATCATGTGGAGCAATCATTGGTTGGTGGTTCGTCTACTGCCTTGTGAGCATTGTGGTATGTCTAATCGTAAACTATCTGTCAAAGTAACAAGGAGGGCTTGATGGAAATTTGGGATTTGGCGGCACATGACGTTCAGCCGCTTGTTGACCGTTACGTTACACAGGGAACCTCTAGGGGTAAGACCTTTGATGGTCGCAGTGTGATTAAACAGCTTTGTTATAACATTATTGCTATTGAATCTTTGAAAGTTAAACACGGCCAGACTATCAAGGAAACTAAGGCTAATATTAACGGCTATCTTGGAAGTATCATCAATAGAGCATATTGTGACGAGATTGCCAGCCGTATTTATCTTGCGACTAAAGTATATATGGAGGAGTAAATGGGTTTCAAGGTACAATCACTTCCAGACACTATTCCTGTCGGTGGGTTTTCATCTAAAAAGCTGAATCATGAAGGATATAACATTCCAGCATCATTGCAAAGCCGTTGTCTTGCACAGATTGCAAAAGATAGCCGTTTTAATACAGCAACGGCTTTGTTAGATTTATTATCTAAAGCAGGGTATGAAGCATATCTTGTCGGTGGCTGTGTCAGAGATATGCTTCTGATGAAAACTCCGAAAGACTTTGATATTACTACATCTGCAACACCAGAACAGATTAAGTCTGTATTCATGGACAAACAAATTGTCGAAACTGGTGTTAAACACGGTACGGTAACTGTTGTTATTGATAGTGTTCCTTATGAAATTACTACGTTTCGTATTGACGGTGATTATTCTGACGGTCGGCATCCAGACAGCGTAAAATTCGCCAAGACCATTAAAGAAGATTTAAGCAGACGCGACTTCACTATTAACGCTATGGCGTATAACAAAGAGCGTGGTTTTGTTGACCCTTATGGCGGTTTCTGGTGTTTGCATTGTGAGACGATTCGATGCGTAGGTAATCCTGTTCTTAGATTCCAAGAGGATGGATTGCGTATTCTCCGTGCAATGCGTTTTGCCTGTGTTCTTGGTTATAATATTGACGAAGACACAGCTTATGGTATGCGCGTCTGCAAAAATAAGCTGAAATGTGTATCTAAAGAAAGAATCCGTGCCGAACTTGATAAAATGATTACAACCAATAAGTTCGGCGATATTATGATGAAGTTTAGCGATATTTTTGTTGAGATTATTCCAGAACTCGATAATCTCACAGGAAATATCTCTTACACCGAAGAACCTAGTCGCTTCGACCTTTACACGGATATTGCGCATGAATTTATCGAAGGTGAAAATCACCGCGACAGAATTACATCTTACGCATTACTGTTCCGCAATCTTACGATGTTTGAAAGCGAGATTCGTAAGCATTTGACTTTGGAAGAAATCGCAACTGCGGCAAGTGCTGTTGCGCATAATGTAATGAAGGATTTAAAGTTTGATAATGCTACTATGGAATCTGTATGCAAGATTATCAAACAGTCTTTTGAATCTGTCCCTATGAGTAAATACAAAATGCGCGCCCTTATCAACAAACTTGGTAAAGAAGATGCCGAGCGTATGCTTGATTTGATGTTGATGCAAAGCAATATCCCTGCTTGCTATTCAGGTAGTTGGGAGCAGTGCTACGACCCTATGAGCATTTTCTATGATGTTAAGGACGAAGATGTATTTACAGTCAAAGACCTTGACATTAACGGTGATGACCTCATGGACATCGGTTTTAGGGGTATTTGCATCCGTAAAACTTTGAATCATCTTCTGCATCTGTATTTCTTAGATTTAATTGAGAATAAACATGATGTTCTATATAATAAGGCTGTGACTTTATTTGAAGCGAATGGTGGTGTTCTTGTATGAATAATATTGTGAGGAAAGTTACTCTTTTTGCAATCCCAACTGACAGCAGAATTATCGAAGATTACTTTGATAATGAAGTGTACGATGCTAAAACGGGATTTAGGGAAGGTTGGCTTCCATACTGCGAGTATGATGATAGACCTCTCGAACCCGGCAATATGTATACAATTATTGACAAAAAAGCAATTCATGCTTGTGTCACCGATGCTGATGGCGATTTATCTAAATATGGATTCAAGGAACGTGAATCCGCTTTTGGCCCAACACCCAATGAGCGTATTTGGGTAAATATGGTGGTATAATTATGCCTAGAAATTTCTTTGAATACGAAGTAAGCGGTCGTGTGTTTGGCGACTACTATACGCCAGAAATATCGTTGACCGAAGCACCGATGAAAATGAAAGACATAGCAAAACTGTTAGATAGCGATAGAATTACCATAACAAATATTGACTATGAAGATGCTGACTTTCTGACAAGAAAATATCTAACAATTTCGTATGATAAGGTGATTAAGACTAATACTGACCGTATCGAAGTGGGTGATTTTACTTTATGTGTGGCTAATATCAATCACATTTCATTAAACACAATGGTTCATCAAATGAGTCACTACGATGTGTTTATGCGATACTTTATGACACGACTAAAACGTAATATTCCAGAGGTTATTATACACAACGATTTGGAACCATACTAATGGAGGTAATAATGCCATTTTCTGATGCTTTTAACAATTTCCATTTCTTTGTCAATAAAAATAACGGCCTTGGATTTAATGTGGAAAGAACATTCGATTCAAAATTTGATGATGTTTATGATATTATTGACCGCGAAAGAGGAGATATTACGAGAATATGGTACGATTCTGCTGGTTGGTACGGCACAGGTCTTGGTATCGAATATCTTACAACCGAGACAAATCCATCTGGAAGAAAAATTGTTGTAGAAAAGAGTATTATAGCAGAAAACGCGCATCGTATTCCTAAAAGGTCTTTTATTCACGATATGTACGTTCATGAGCGATTTCTTAAATACTTTAAAACGTGTTTAAGGTACAATGAACCGGAAATTGAGGTGACTTAATGACATTAAATGAAGCTATTCAGACCTATAAAGATTTAGGTCTTATAAAAGAATACTCTATTATAAGAGTAAGCGTAAAGAGTAACAACACAGCGGTATCTTGCTTTCTATTCGAGTGTGAAATGCCTGTTTCGGAGGCTAAGTATTTCTTTGGCAATCTTATGTTTATCACTAGCTGGTTGACAACTTCCGGTAAAGATAATAAGTATGCAGAGCTTGTTCTGTCGGTAGTGAAGGAGGATGTTCATGGGTAAATATATTATTCCCGGTGGATACGATAAATGTGATGCTGAATTTATCCGCAAGAAATTGTCAGAAAGCGCAAAGATTATATTTAACGAAACAGCTGGAATAAAAGTATCTATTATTCCAGAATTTGTCAGTGGAAATAATATAATTGTTGAAGATGGTAGGTACAGCATCTCAATTAACTCTAACAACTGTGTTGATAATAATGTTTTAATGAACTGGGCAACAGAAGAAATCGTTGTTGGGTATTGTAGAGCCGCTGAACGTGAACATGGGGTTTTGTGATATGGGATATTATGTATACAGATATATTCATCCACTTCATCCGTGGTTGTATGTCGGAAAGTGTAACTCTAATCTAAGAGACAGAATCAACAAGCATGAATCCGACCCTAGCGACAATATTAGCAGAGAATATCTAAAGGAATTAAAGGAATCTGCTATTTACTTCGTTGAATTAGATTCTGAAGCTGAGTCTGCATTGGTTGAACGCTATCTAATCAATGAACACTCACCTATGTTGAACGTGCGATATGAAAGTCTTACTGTTCTTCAGAGGTATCAAGCTAAAGAATTGATTAAGCGACATAATCAGTATCACCCCGGATGGACTAAATTTGACCGTGCTAAGATTTATGAGAAGAGAATTACTCTTAGCAAACAGTTTATTAAGAAGTCCCGATATAGCTTTAGCACGGTTGGACAGCGAGCTTTTATGTATATTCTTATGAAAGCCAACGAGTTTCGGTATAACGGTGATGCTGGCATGTTGGCGATTCATTTCTCTTTAGATGACTACTTTGCACACGTTATTACCTCACGTGGAGGCCAATCTAACAGAAGTGCAATTAACGCATTGCTGGAACTTGCTTGTAAGCGTATTCCTATTATGACAAGTGTTGGAAAAGAATATGAACTACATGGTATCATTGACAAGCCTGTAATTGGCGCTGACAGAATTGTTGGCGTTCAGTTGAATCCTTTGTTTGCAAGCTACTGTAATATGACCAGCCAGATTGATTACAATGCAAATATTATCATGCGTTTTACACATAAGTATTCTGCTAGATTATATGAGATTATGTTATCTTATAAACCCGAAGGTGAGCAAAAGTGGGAATATGTTGCTCGTGATGGTAATGAACTCGCAAAAATGATGGCTACAACCAACCGTAATTCTAACAAGTCAATCAATGAAGCCATTGAAGAAATTAACAGGATTTCTGACATCAATATTGAGCTTCAGCAGAATATCTTCCCGGCGACCTTTGTTTGTACCACGAAGAATCGGTTTGTCTTAGATAACTCGGAGGCTAAGTGAGAATGGGTATCAGCTTTAATGATTTGTGCATCGACTTACAGGAGGAGGCGGCTGATTATGGCGATACTCTGCCGCTTGAGGATTGGCCTGTTGTGTTCAATCTGGTCGGTACACGATACCATCTAAGCCGTTGGAGTGGTCGTGTATATTTCGACAAGGAAGCTAAAGAGGTTGTTGTCAACATCGACAATTAACAAATTGTTCATAAAGAATCCCTTGCATTTCAGTGCCAAGTATGGTATAACATAGGTGTTCCAAGGGAGTAGGGAGAAAGAGCAAAGTGGATAAAAAATATTATCTTGTTGCTGGTATTCAGTACGATATAGATAACAACAAACGTGTAAGACACTGCATCACTTGTGCGATTAGTCCCAACGAGGCAAAACGCAAGGTTGATGAGAAATTATCCGAACGTGGTGCATATTTTATGGCTTACAGCACTACAGAATTGGATGATACGACTGTATATGAGTTGTTTTGAGGATGGTGAATAATTTGGGAGATTGGTACATTGTCAGAGGTTATCGTGACGATGGATGGATGCGAGGTGACATTGAAGTTCTCGCTTTTGGTGACACCGAGGACGAGGCTAAAGAAAAGTGCGTAAAGCTCTTTGATGGGCCGGAAGATTTCTTCAAGCCCAAAAGTGCAAGACCTCTTAGACGTGAAAAATTCTACAGTGTTAAAATGATTAACGAAAGGACTGTCTGATGGGCGATTGGTATATAGTTTATGGCAAGATGACGCAATATTTTCTTGCTCTACCAAGCAAAACATACGATACGCATATTTGTGTCTTTGCTGAGAATGAAACTGACGCTATGGAAAAGGTTGATGGATATGGTCATACTCAGACATTTAAGCCGAAACGTGCAGTTTCACTCAATAAGAAATTGAGGTATCAAGTCCATGTCATTCATTAAACAATGGATTATCTTATTTTTGGTAATTGCAGTAGCTGTTTACTGCTTTATCGAAAATAAGTTTTGAATAGATGAATCTAAAACAAATATAAAGGAGCCTGTATGAAGAAAATTATTTCTGGTGTTGTTGCCGCAGTTATCGCACTGATTGTTGTAATCACTTGCGTTGTGCGTGTTCCTGTTGGCTATGTTGGTGTTGTTTATTCCGCAAAGGGTGTTGAACCAACTACCGTTTCTCAGGGTTGGCATTTCATGAGTCCTATGAAGCACGTTGCCAACTTCCCCATCAGTCAGCAACGAATCGTGTTCTCTAATAGCGCAGAGGACTATGGTACTAAGGAACACGCCGATTGGCATATTGACGCACCGGCAAATGGTGGCACTATTGCTATCAACCTGACTGTCAATTACAGCTTTGATGCAAACCGTGTTGTTGAATTGTATACCAAGTTTAACGGTATGAACGGCGAAACGCTGATGGAATCTCGTATTCAGAACGATGCTATTTCCTACGTTAAGGAAGTTACTCCTCGATTTAGTGTCATGGAAATCTATTCCGACAATCGAGCTGGTGTTAATGCCGCAATTACTGAATATCTTAACGAAAAGCTGTCTAACGAGTATGGTATCAATGTCACTTCTGCTCTGATTGTTGACGCACAGCCTGATGATACTCTGATGCAGAAGATTCGTGCAAAGGAACAGGCAAAACAGGACGCAGAAATTGCTGAACTGAATAAGCAGACTGCACTGGCACAGGCTGAAACCGACAAGGTTAAAGCGCAGACTGAGGCCGATGTTAAGGTTATTGAAGCACAGGCAGAAGCAGAATCTAACCGAATCGTTTCCGAGTCTATCACTGACAATCTGATTAAGATGAAAGAAGCTGAGGCGCGTCTGAAACACGGCTGGGTAACTGTAACTGGCGCAGATACCGTTGTGACCAATTCTGGTAACTAATATGAAACAAGAACGTGTGGGCGTTATGGTCGGCACTTACCACCGTGATTCTTTTGATTTTGATGTTTGTTATAAAGACCATAAAGATTTAATTAACAAGACAAAAGAAGAGTGTAAACGTAGATATAAAAGCTATTGTCTGCTTGGTATTTTTCTTAAAGATGGAACGTATCTAAAGAAAGACCGAAATAAATGGTTTTATGTTGACAATAGACTCCCAAATGAAAATATAACAGAACTCTAAATAAACGCAAAAAAGATGGGGATAGTAACATTTGGTTACTATCCCCATTATATTATGCCTGTTTATTAGCAGTCATTTCTTTGATTATTGCCACAATCTTATCATAACCTAGCTGTGAACCCATAATGACGCAGATGCCTTCAAAAATAATCCACATGATACTCTGTGGAGTAAACGCGATATTTGCCATTACAAAGTATGCACAAGTACCGACAACACCGACAACTCCGCCAGTGCCAAGAGCAACAGCAGAGGTGTTGTAGTTAATCTTTAGACCAGTAAGAATCTTCTTTAGGAACTCAACAACGATTGTAGTTAGAGTACCAAAAGCAAGAAGCAAAGTACAAAATAGTTCAATAGTCATAATTATCTCTCCTTATATTATCTAACAAACATTGCTTTCCAAGTGTTCATACCAACGATTCCATCAACAGTTAGATTGTGTTCTTTCTGGAACTCTTTTACCTTATCTTCGGTATTCTTTCCGAATTGACCGTCAATAGGTAGGCCAAGTTTCTTCTGAATAAACTTAACGGCGGTAGTTTTGCCGATATTGGTTCCGCGCTTAATAATTGGCATTAAGTCTACTCTATAATATTCATAAGACCCAGCTTTAGCACAAAGCCAAAATGTTCTATTCGCCCTTGTATCAACGTGGATAAAATTAGTATTGCCATAGTAATATACACCTACGCCATTCGTAATAGACTGGGCAAAATAGGCAAGTTCTACGGCGCTTACGCCAGCGATTTGAATGTCAGCCGCCATACCTTTAACGTGATAAGAACCAGCGGAACCACCAACGCGCTTATTGTGTTCTGGGCTACGGTAAGCAGAATTTATAATTACCGCCTTACCAAAGTGGTCACGAATTTTTTGCAAAACATCAACAAGCGCTGTGTCGATAAGAACCTTGTCAGAACCATCTTTGCAAGCAAATTCACGAACAGTAAAGTTAGCGGACAACTTTACGCCTCCACTTTCTTTTAAACTATAAGTTTTTACAGCCATTATATCAACTCCTTTTTAGAAAAATAATATTTAGGTTTTTTCTCATGGAACAGAAAGTATCTAAGATAATCGTCTACAATAATTGCAACTGCACATAAGAAAAACCATAAAAGCGTAAATGGCAAACAAATTTGCCCCAAAATATTGAAGGGCAAATTAGAATAATCCCAAATATGTAATCCCAAAAATAGGTTTAGGATTATTCCAGATATAAACTCAACACACGTGACAACCAACGCGCCTATTGCAGATTGCTTTTGCAACGTCATTTTCCACGGGATATAGTTATTCAAGCCACCGATTATTACAAAGCATAACCCACCGACTATCCCCATAGTCCAATGTGAATGTCCACGCCAAAGCATTTCAACGCCGATGTACATTCCTCCGCCAAGGAGAAAAAGCACGAAACATTTTATCAATTCCTTCAGCTTATTCATTGTTGCCGCCATACTTTATGGCGACATCATCTATCTCTTTTTCTGTCGCGCATTTTCTTATAGACACTTCTATTTCTTGTTGTTGTGATACAAACGGTTTAACATAAGTACCGATAGCAAGTGCAAGGGCGGCAAGATTCTCATAAGACCATTCTTTACATTCTTCGCCAGTTGTATTCCAAGTCAATTTGAATGGTTGTTGTGCAGCTACTGCTATTTGATAAAGGGCGAGATTGGATGTCAGGAGCGCTTGCTTCTCTGATGTGACAGAATACGTATTACCGTCTACCCAAGTCATCGGATGTTCCTGCAAATAATCTACGAGCATTGTTTTGCTAAGGGCAATTTTCCGTTCCTTTAATTGATTAAGTTCGTCCTCGGTTATTGGGTTAAGTGGCGAGTAAACATACTTGCCGTTGGCATATAAATAGTCGCCAATATCGCCGTTTGGTAATTCGTCTACTTCAAATTCGCCATCTTTAGCGTCATCGTATAAACGACTATCAATAATTCTATTGGTGTTGTCTACTTTAATTACAGCGTATTTCATTTAATTCCTCCTCTATATTTGAGTACAATTCGTGATAAAGCGAATCCATTCTTTTGAGTGATTTATAACAGTCATATCGTTTCATATTACCACGCCAACTAGAATACATTTCGCTAACATAAGAGAACGGGATTTCACCATCAATGACTTTCTTCTTTAATTTCTTCAATTTTCTGCGCATCCTAGCAAAATTCTTCTTGTTCGGTATCTTCACTATATGTCCGGTGTTGGTTAATATATATCTTACGTTCATAAATGTAAAGCCGTGCGACAACTTAATAATTTGTGTCTTTTTCTGGTTAAGAAATATATGATTAGCTTTGCAAATATCTGATATTTCCGACAGCAATTTCTTTAGATAGTTCTTATCATTACTTATAATATAAATATCGTCCATATATCTTCCGTAATATTTTATACCTTTAACGCATTTGCAGTAGGTATCAATATCAACTGGATAAAGTAAGCCACAATATTGTGATGGTTGACCGCCTATTCCGACACTTCGTCTCATAACCTTTTTACCAACAAGTTCGCTCTTCGGAACCGGAGGGTATTCTAGCGAGTTAAACACCGTACTGTCAATATTGTTATATTCTTCGTCGGTAAGATAGCTTACGTCTACATTAAATTGCTCTATTAGATACACAAACAGCTCTTTGGCTTTTTCACTATTTAGTTTTGGTAGTATTATGTTGTACAACGTATCATGGTCAATGTTGTCGAAAAATTTTGAAAAATCTATCTTTAGAACCCACCCATCGTTGCTTCTGTTCTCGCGATAGTATTTCGACAAATGGGTGACGAGCCTTTGTCTTGTAAACGACTCGCCTTTACCCTTTAGGCTTGCGCCGTTGTCATATATGCAATATTTTGTCAAACATGGTTTAAGAAAATTGTCACAAAACCAACGCTGCACAATCCTGTCGATAATACTATATGCTTTAATATCGCGCGTCTTACCACGCTCGTTTAATACAAATTCATGGAGCGGCTTTTGTTTATATTCGCCACTTCGCAAATCATTCGCAACTTTTTGTAACTCCAATAAAAGGTTGGCTTCACATTTTTGCACAGCCCACTTCCAGTCGCTTCCGGGAGCGGATTTTCTGTATGCTTCTAGTAAGTGGCTTAGGTCGCAAACATCATAAAATGTGTCATGTTCTACTTCCAACCATATCATCTCTTTTTACAATTTAATATTCACAAAATGGCGTGTTCGTAGCAATACTTGACTTGTCAAATTGCATCACGCCGAATAATTTACCAATAAAGGAAGGAGAGATACTCCTTTCTCGCGGGGTTTATCGGCCTGAACCTACACTTAGTAAATCCCTGAGAAATCGGGGGCGAACACCGTTGACATTCGATGCCCAGTTA
>ERZ808278.148-NODE-148-length-58106-cov-4.401750_pt1 | contig 58106 bp, 41 predicted proteins | sample MGYA00521239_ERZ808278 | MGnify/ENA primary metagenome ERZ808278 (study PRJEB31516, sample SAMN03275600) | gut metagenome | biome: mammalia-associated habitat; material: feces | host: Papio cynocephalus | place: Kenya | collected 2012-07-17 ... | reverse complement strand
CCAAGTTTATAGCTGGTGGATTAAATCTTATAAGTTTTATAGAAAATCTTGGCATAGATTTTCTAAGATAGTTCTCCAAAATAGACCAGGATTTTCAGTTTTATCCAGTAATTATGTATTCGATAACAGATACAAATCAGTTATTTGTTTCTTGAATGATGTAAGACTTGATTCGGATAAATCAACTATTTTGCTTGGATTAAGCAACCAAAATATATCTTATTATTTTAACAGGTGCCGTTATAAATTTCTCGATAATCAAACTAAGATTGATTTGAATGACAGTTGCTTGGATATTATTAAGGATAATCTAATTCAAATCAATACTGACTTTTTGAAAGTCATGAATCTGCAATGACTAAGGAATTTCAAATCTATTACGATTCTGACGGTTGGAGAATTTTTCCGTATTATCTGGGATTCGAGAGTTTGTTATCAGCTCAACTCCTCATTTTTCATAATGCGATTTATAGTCAGTGCTTGTATAAAGACCAATTTTGTCTTCAAGAATATTTGAATGTTTCATTAGAGACACAGTTTCGAAAATTTAGATTCTATTTAGATTTATTCAATAATTCAACATCAGTTGAATTCCCTGGACTTGTTATAGCTAATTGTAATCTTCTTTATGATAAAGATAAGATTATTAAAAATTTGAATTTAAATTTTGATTTAGATGATCCTTTATTATTTTCAAAAATTCGGAAAGAACTAATAGCGATTAATAGTGTGGAAAGAATTTAAATGACTAAAGAATTTCAAGTTTATTATGATCCAAATCCTTTGCATGGATTTAATTATTATTTAGGATTTGAATCTTTAATAAAACCAGAAAGATTGATTTTTAATAAATCTATTAAGAAACAACGTGATCATGATCCTGAATGTTTCTTTTGTTTTCGGATTGATTGGAAGCGTAAATGGAATTCAGATTGTAGTAATTGTTCCGTTTTATTAAACCGTCTTTCTTTAAAAATTTAGATTTTATCTACAGAATTATGCAGTTGGGACAATTTCGGATGAAAATCCTGGTCTTGTTATAACTAATTGTAATTTGCTCCCAGATAAATCTAAACTCATTAAAGATACAAAACTTAATTTTGATTTAACTAAATCAACACTATTTCCAAAAATTCGAGAAGAACTATTAAAAATTAACCAACTGGACAGACTCAAATGATAGCTTTAGAAAATATCAATATTCCTACAACTAAAATTCCTGTTGATTATTGCAAATGGGAATCTGGTTGTGATGGTTATATTGCAAGACTCTATTTCAAAAAACTTCCTATTGGCTATGAAAAACTGATGGTTGATGGGTTGTATTTTCATAGCAGCCAACTTCCTATCTTTAAAGAAGTTGTTTTAGAACTTCGAGATATTGTAAACTATACTGAAAAAATGTTTCGAAGAATTAATAATCCTATGGGACATTATGAATTCAATGCAAATTGTATTGACTTAACATTATTCAAATCTAAAACAAGATACCATTTACGAGTCGATCTCGGCAGTAATAAAAATCCTTGGAAACCTAATCCTATTAAATGTCTAACTTCTAAAATTGAATTCAGTCCTTTATCAGATAATGGTGAATCATTTTTTAGAGAAATTTGCAATACCCTTAAAGAATTGAATTCCTTAAATCAACTAAAATAAGATAATTTGAAATAATGGTTGATTCAAGTACAATTACGGCTACATTGGCTTTATGCCGAGAAAATCTAAAATCATTGAGTCTTAGAGAAAGCGATCAATTTTGTTGTGTGAGACTTTCTTTTAAAGAAATTCCTAAAGAATTTGATTATAACATCGCTAATTTAGTTGATGCAAAGATTTATGAATTAGATCCCTTGGAAATCCTGCCTAATTTAAGTCAAGCATCATTACGAGGACGTGTTCATGAATCTTTCGGGTTTAATTACAGAGAACAGAAATTCAAAATTAGAGATATTCCTGACGGACCAGGATATTTATTTTTTGAATACCATGAATTTCACCAAGGTTATCTTGCAAAAGAACCAGTTAAAAAATTGCAAACATATTTAAGTATTAACCCAATAGGGTATCGACCCGAGATTGAGAAATTTCAGAAATTAGAAGAATTCAAAATAACTATTTCTAATAATATTGAATTTATTGATAAAATCATCTTAAAAATTAGAGAATTTGAAAGTTTGTATAATTTGAAATGACCTTGACATTTGAGTTAATACAGCATAAACCTTTTAGTTTCGATTTGGATTAATAATCCCAGTAAGCTTAATAAGTCCCTATTTTTAATAAATAGTTTTAGAAAATTCGAATTTTTAAAATTATTTTACAATGGCGACATTAAGTGCATTTAAAACTAAAGTATCTTCTGAGAAAATAGCTCAGCAACATTATTACAAAGTAAGTTTTTCAAATTTAAGCATTGATCAAACAGCTTCTGGAAAAGGTTATAACGGTACAATTAATAATGCCAGTTATGATAAATTTAATGATGTTGATATAACAGCTTTTGAAAAAGAAGAAAATTTTGATATTTGGGTTCAGGCTGCAAAACTACCTGGCGCTACAATAACTGAACTTGAATTAAAGAAACATAACTTTACATTCAGAATGCCCGATCATATTGAATTTGACGGTTCATGGACCTGTGATATTTTAATGGATTTAAGCTGGAAAAATTATCAACGATTGCTTAAATGGCAAACAGCATATTATGATTTGGCAAAAAGCGGAGGCGGATTGCGCGGTTTTCCTACAGCAACAGCTAATGTTCAAATGCTGAATAATAATTTCAAATCCGATGATATGCCAAAAATGCAAATATTTGGCATTTACCCCAAGGTTGTTCCTGCTATTGATTTAAGCCAAGAGGCTTCTGAATATATTAAACCTAGTGTTGAATTTGGATTTAGTTATACTGATTTGATGACAGGTATTGATCCATTGGGCTCTGGTTCAAAGGCTTAAAAATTAAATTTTAAAATCTTATCTTTTTTAGGATAAGCTTTTCTTTTATCTTTTAAAATCTCAATGACTAATAAATAGATTCATTGAGATTTTTCTTATCTTCGTCAAATGGCAGCAAATAAAGAAATAAAGAATTGGGTTAACGATTTACGTATTACTGATGATTGTAAAGGCGCATATCTTACAATCGACGACAATCTTAATGTAGCTTGGAAACAAGGTACTACTGAAACAAGAACAGGTGAAGTATGGCAATATAATTCGATTACTCAAGATTCTTATGTTATCTTACCACAAGCATCAGTTAATATCGGTTTATGTGTTGCTTTGATGAGGAACAAAACCGATTTAGGAACAAACCCGAAACTTGTCATATTACCTGAAAAATCGAATGACGAATATGATACTATCCAAGGTTCTAAGAATTTCTATACTTCTGCCGGTGTATCGATAGATTCAAATGGCAAGATTACAGAATCTCAAGATGGTGATAATTTTTCGTCTGTTATTTTTAAAGCAGTTCAAATGGGCAATAACCAATATGGTTGGGTTATTATTAACGGTGTAGGATCCTGGAATGGCGAAACAATTTCTGATACAATTTACGAAGCAGTTAAAGCTAAGTATACCCAACAGGCAATTTCTGTTCAAACAGCTGGTGCAAATACTTTAAGCACTTCCGGTGGTTTGGGTTCTACGCAAGCCGAATTCGTCGAATTTACAGGTCTTAAGAGTTATCCTAAATCAGTTAAAGGTAGTACTGAAGTTGAACTTAAACCGTTTAATGGTAATGATTCATTGCAATATATGATTATTACTGTCGCCGATAACGGTTATAAAAATTATTACAATACTCAAAACATCCCATCGGTTGCATCATTCAATACTTTTGGCTATACAATTAATGATGGATTCAAAAATGATTATTATTCTGCTCCGACTGTTAATACTATTAATTTAAACTCATCTGTTAATTGGCTTGGATACTTATATAGAAGTTCTAATGTAGCATATAATAAGAATACTCAATGGTGTCAGTATAATAAAGAAAAATCATATACTTATAAGCTTGTTAAAAACAAACTAATAATGATTTATGGTTCAGTTTCAGATATTACTCGTTTGGGTACTGCACAAATTACGGTTCCAGTTGATTTGAACAATTTTAAACTTGCTAATAATAAATCATTAACCGAAGTTAATAAAGTCTATATGGACTTAGATTTTGGAGCTGAGCAAGACGCAGATGATTGGAAGTGTTATCATATTATAGCTTATAAAGTTCCTGCTACTTGGAATGATGCTTCAGGCGTTGATAGTAATAATATTAGTAAAGTTATTCCTTTAAAGTTTGAAGGTGATGGTAGAACCAGATATAATGATTTCTACAGTAGTAACTTAGTCGGAATTCCTTTAACAGAAGAAGATAAAGCCAATGGTAAATTCAATCTTGTTTTTGAATTTATTATAGATGATGAAAGCGGAAATAGAACTGAAGCAGAATTTGCTAAAAATTTTCCATGGACCGGGAAATATTATACTAAATTTAGGTTCATCGGTTTTGAACAGTTAAAACAAGTATCTATTTCTCCCGAAGTTGAGTTTGAACAATTTGGCGCATGGGGTGGTAAAGAATATCATGGTTCTATAACAGGCAATTCACAATCAAATTTAATAATTTATAATGGTGCATATATTGATTCATCTACTTCTGATGACAAAATTGCATCTGACTGGGTTCCCAATGTTTCTTACACTGGATTTCAATATAAAGCTGATACTACATCTCAAACATATAAAACATTTTTTAATCAATTTGGCAGTTATAAACCAAGTTCAAATATTACTAAAACTATTATTTCTGCATGTGGCGGATTTCCTGGACAATCCGAAGACGAATCTCCAGCAAGTGCTTTAACTTATGAATTAGTAATTGATTGGGTTAATAGAAATTGGCAATTTACAGGATTTTTAAAAGCTGGCCGTTGGGCTTATCATTGTACACAACAAAGTGAATTTTCGGATAGTCCAGTTACTCTTGATTTCAGTGCATGTGCACATAATAATTCTGGTACAAGATTAACAACCAGAAGACTTCTTGATTCTATATTAATTAATGGAAGTGGTATTATACGTTTACCTTATTTGCTAGTATATTCTTCGAGTTATTTACCGGGTGAAGGCATATCATTAGCTTGGAATTTTACCCATTATAAAACAATAGTAAATCCTTCCGGTTATCCTATTGAAGTATTATGTCATTATAAATGCGGTTGGGAACGAGCCGAAGGTGTTTGGTCTACTAATTATAAAGCTGATGGTTCTGAATTTGACGGATTATTAGAATATCCAAATGATTCTTCAAGCAATGGTTTAGTATCGCCTTCAAAAGCTTGCATTAGCCCTACGCACTACAGAATGAAACCTGACGTTTATAATGTTGAATTTACTACTGATAAAGGTTTATTGCCGTATTATAAGGAGTTTAATTGTTATCACAATGGTAATAAAAAACCTTGTTATTTCTTTAATACCCACTATGTATATTCTAACCAGGCTATGCCGAATATATCAGATTATGTGGCTGGCCAATGGTTAACAGCTGATGCTTTTTGTACATTAACATTTACTCCCCAAACATCAGGATTATTAAAAGGATATATCAGAATCCCTCAGCTGGGGCTTATGGGCTGCGGTAGATTAATTATTAAGGAAATATATAATGAAGCAAATCATACTTGGTCAGATTATATTATGGTTAAAGATGATTATGGCGGTAGTACTCGAACCCTACAAATACTAGCGCCAGATACAGAATTCTCAGATAAAGTCAATGCTTATGAAAAAATTCGTTATACAGTAATATTATATTCAACAGTTAGTTGGGATAATAACAATACTGATGCTTATGTCTCTAGTGTATGCCGTTCAGCATTTCCAACCGGTTGGTCTCACTGGATTACAGATTTTAAAACGCTTTATGATAAAAATTATATAAGTAGTTATAGTATTGGTACTGGTGCTACTGGTGGAGGCTCTAATTCTTCAACTATGAGAAAAGTATTTGGTAGAGAACCAAATACAACTGGTGGCGGTTTTGTTAATTCTATTGCAGGCAAAGAAGGTTTATATACATCGGATAATGTCGATGTCGATAAATTTGCAAGATCATTCTATTACCAAAATAAAAAGAATAATGTAAGGGCTGGTATTGCTACCGATTTATCTCAATCTAACTCTGATGCAGATACAACTCCTGCCAATATGGGCTCGCCATTCGAATTCTTAGTCTATGTAATGAAGACCGCTTAAACTTTAAATTTAACAATGAAACTCAATACTAAAATTTTAAAAGGATTATCCCAGGCCAAAACTGGACCAATATCTACAATCAATGATGTTATTAAAGCTGCTGAGGCCAATAGAGCACACCCAAAAGCTATTTCTGATATTGAATCTGGAATTAAAAATGCAGAGAAAGCATATAAAGCTGTTTTGGATTCTAAATCAGATGAAGAAAGAACAGAAAAAATTGAAGCTCTTTATGAAATATATCGAGAAAGTATATTTGATGCAGCAGGTAAGGGTCGAATCTTTTTAAAACTTGCTAAGAATGGTAAGATATTGAATTCGAGCAATAAAGACCTTATGTTCGCAGGTGAAGTTGGTAATTTGAGAAACCCAAATCAAGAAAATGCAGTTAAAGTTTTTACGTGGCGAGTTTACTCGGGTAATTTAGATTTCCTAATTAATTTATTCCGACACCCTCTTCGCACTACCAGTTTCGCTCCTGTTCAAAAAGCTCAAGATATTTTTGACAATGAAGGATATACACAATGGTTCACTTTTAAATTTGAAGATATTCAGGAAATCGATCTTATTAAGAAAGATGGAACAACATATCTTTACGTCGATGTTATTAAAACCCAATACTTATAATTATGAAAATTAACGAAAAGATAATTCGAGGTTTAGCAGAAGCCCGTACTGATGAAAAGGCATTGAGTGAAAAATATATCGAAATCCTCGAAAAACTTATTAAGAAAGCCAATTTTGGTAAATTGGCTTTGATTGAACGCGTCAACAAACGGGGATTTAAAATTAAAAATACTCCACCAAAAGGAAACTCTCAGTCAATAAGTGTTCATTATCCTATTCGTGTACTGATTCAGTATACAATTCATTCAATAGAATCAGGTATTCCTGGGTTTGAAATAGAATTGCAATTTGGTAATGATTTTGATTGGGTAACATATATTAATTCGAAAACAAATAAAAATGGTTTTTCTGAAGAAGAAATTGTTCAAAAACTTAAAGAACTTAAAAGGGTTTTCGAGGAAGTTCGTAATATGGATGCATCGATTGCTGATAGATTATCAAAATAATCAAAACTTATTTTGAATTTTTTTTGTTTTATAAGTACTTCTAAAAGAAGTACTTATTATTTTGTTTTTTTTTTGAATTGTAAATAATTTTAAACTATTTTGATATTTTTTTAAAATGAAACTTAACGAAAAAATTTTACAAGGTTTATCAGAAGCTCAAACACAAATTGATAAAAAAGCAGTAGGAGAAAAATACCTTAAAATTCTTGAAAAAATTATCAAGAATGTGAATTTTAACAAATTGGGTTCGCTTAGTCTTTATCAAGATTCTCTCGGTAAAGGAATCAAAATCACAAATAAACCGCCTAAAGGTGCACGAGGATTCTATGACGTTCATTATTCTATTCAAGTAGTAGTTCGATATACATCTACTTCTATAGATGTAGGTGTTCCTGGATTCGAAATGAAAATACGATTTAGTGATAATGATTATTGGAGAGACATTGAATCGCCGAATAGAAGAAATCTTCGTGGGGTAGAGCGAGTTCTTTCAAAAGATCCTGGATTCAGCGAAGAAGAAATTGCTGAAAAACTTAAAGAACTTAAAAAGATTTTTGAAGAGGTCTATAATAGCGATGAAGCAATTATCAATAGACTGTTGAAATAATTAAAATTTATTTTAAATTTTTGTTTTATAAGTACTTCCAAAAGAAGTACTTTTTATTTTGTTTTTTTTTTTTTGAGTAGTAAATAATTTTAAACTATTTCGACATTTTTAAAATGAAACTTAATGAAAAAATTTTAAAAGGATTATCTGAAGCGGAAACACGTAAATCTATTAATGAATTAGGTTTTGATGCTTTCATTAATGAAATTAAACGCTATAAATTGGATACTGAAAAGAAAGGTGAGTTTAAATTTAAGAAATCTAATCGTTCTCTTTCAATTTGGTCTATGGGCGATGTTGGCGGAATTTGGTCAATTAATATTGATAGACTTGACCATGATCTTAAAACCAAAGAACAAACCTTCCCTTTATATGCTATAGAAATTTATGTCAACGAGGATTTGGTTAAAAACTATGAAGAAATAATTCCCATATCGATTATTAATATTTTTAAGTTTGTCAATGAATGTCAAGATGAGTTAATTAAGCTTCAGAAACAAACTGATTCAGTTGTTAAAAAACTTGGTTCTGAACTTAAAACAAATATTATGCCCAAGTATGGTTATAGAAACACTGTTAAAGACTAATTAATCTAAAATATTTCTTAAATTTTAAATCCAATATACAATTAAATAGGTATATTGGATTTTTTCATAAAATGGCAGAACTTAAAACAGCTTTAACTTCGACAATTACATCTGATAGCGATACACGAGATTATGATTTTGGCCGTGTTGGTAATACAAATTATGTCTATATCAATAATGAAGAAACCAAACCGATTATATCAATTAAAGGCTGGGAATATAACTCTACAAAAAATCCATTTAAGAATCCAAATTATAATTATATCCATACTAAATTAAATTACCGGGATACTTATCGTTCAGGAGAAAACAATAATAACCACAATTACCGGGCTTATCGCTATCCTTGGTGTTTTAATACATATCATAGTACTAAAGCAAATCCAACTGGCGGTTCTAATTATGAAAAATTACAGTCATATGTGTGTCCAAGAGGCTCATCATCAACATCTGGTAATTTTTCTTTAGCAAAATTAAGTTCTGCTGATGCTTGGCCTATTCGTCCTTCTGATTGGGATGTAAACAATAATTTTACTCCGCATATACCATATTATGCCCGTATAAGAATTCCGATTGCCGATTTCTTTGTAAAAGATTCTAATGATAAGACTGTTTCTTTATTAGAAGATGCTGAACAAAATAACTATTCAATTAGTAGAATAAAAGGAATTTTAAATTTAATTCAACCTGACGGCGTTTATGGTGCCGGAAGCGGTTTTAATAATAGTGTTAACCAATTTTATTATCTTTATACTGATAACGAATTCGGCTATAAATCAAATAATTCAACAGAACCCGCTGAACGTATTACTATTTTAACAACCCAAAGTGATTATAGATCAAGTAGTACATGGGTAGATGATGATAATATATATGGAATTCCTTTTGATCTTCCCGTATTACCAAATCAAAAGTATTTAGTTTTTGAAATTTATACAAATATTTGTAATTATTGGACTGGAGAAGACGGATCTGCAGCATCAATTGAATGGTGGGAATTTACTTGGGCGTTTGAAACTGTTTCTTATAGACCAAAATTCCAAGGCAATATCTTTACTGCTCCAAATGATGAAACATTATTTTGCACAGGTACTGCTAATACAACATTAAACAATACTGTTGTAAATTTTTTAGGTGAAAATGTTTCAAATCAGCAAGTATGGCCTAAAGAATATTATAGTTCTAATGTTATTAAACTTAATAGTTCTGTAACTTCTACTATCATTAAGTCAAATCCAACAAATACAAATACCGCATTTGAAATATATCTTAATTGGCTGACTGGCGAATATCAAGGCTATTATCAAAAAGGCGAGACCTCATATCCTTTAACAAGTACACAAGGTGAAAAATTCGATGTAGGCAATGATAGTTCTTTTACTTTAAATTTCGGTACAAGTACTACTAATAAGCTAACAATTAAGCCTCAATCAAAAACTATTACAGAATTGCCGGTTGTTATTTCTGAAGGCAAAGCTGAACTTACTATTAAGAACTATCTCAATAATGTCACTGCATTAATTGATAGACAAAATATTGAAGATAGGCTGGAAGAAATTCAAACTGCTATTAGTAAAACTCAAAGTAGTATTGACAGAGTTTATATTGCTAAAGAAGTTGGCGATTACTATATTACAGAAAGTAATATAAATCCTGCAAGTAGATTTGGTGGAACTTGGAAACTTGTAACTGATAGATTACTCCTGGGTGCAAGTTCTGAAAACTTTAAAGATATAGGTTCAGAGGGTGGTTCTGATAAACTAACAGTTGACCAACTACCCAGTCATAGTCATTATATTTCTGGTATAGTTACTAAAGGGGGTGGGCATCGAGACCACGGCGGAGGAGCTTGGAATGAAGATGTAACTTTAAATGGTGCAAAATATACAAATTCAGTGGGTAATAATCAGCCGCATAAACACCCATATAGATATGTTTATCTTTGGAGGAAAGTCTCTAATGATAAAGATCCTTCAAATCCTCAATCATTCTCTACTCAATCTGCTAACATTACTTATAATGTTGCCTTAGAACAATTTCCAGTTGGCTATATCTATCGTAAAGATGTTGACCCAACTACTCCTCCAACATTAGAAGATAATTGGCTTCCTTGTGATGGCGGTACTGTTTTGCTTAACGGAGAGGTTGGCAAAGATGAAAACAAATATGTAGGAGAAAAGTATAAAGAACTTATTAAACTTTTAACTGGTTCTGATGCTGCTATATCTGCTACATTACCATTACTAAATCAAGTTGCCATAGAACAAAATATTACTTATGATGGAGCAACTTTGATTAAACAAATTTGTTATGATAAAAAAGCTTCAACTGAGCATAATGTTTCCTTAATTAATTTCTATTCGAACGGATTATTAGAACAGATTGGTTATAGAGATATTACTGGCAATTCTGCAAATAATGTAGTTACATTAGCTTATCCATATCGTGGTCCAGATAATTATACAGTTTTGTTAACACCCTCCGACCAAGAAGGTGGTGTATATAATACATCAAATCTTAATACACAGGCAGCAGAAGTTGGTTGGGGCGCAAATACGAATAAGTCATTCCGTATAGGTACTAATGGTGCTTTTGGTTGGACTCAACGGGTTAACTTCAAAACCTCTGGTTTCTGTGATCAAACAACATTTAATGCTTTATTCCCAGAAAATAAACGTCCTAAATATTGGATTAAAGCGGCAAATTCTGTAAGGCAAAATTCATTACCTAATTTAATTGACCATAGTCTTAATATTCATTATTATGGTGAAAATAATAAAGGTAATAAAGGGCTAGCCCAGAATCTTAAAAATCTTACGGCTTTAGTAAGTGATAAACGTCGAGGTTCTGATAATTTCTTCCTTGATTCTGGTAATTTAAATATTGATCCCAATAAATTCAAGAAATCAATTATTACTATTAAGGCATATGATAGTGCAAGAAATTGTATTATGTATAGATTCGATATTGATTGGCAGTTGAAAACGCTACAATTCTTTACAGACGATTATACGACTACAAAATATCTTCCAGCTGGTATTAATTCCCCATGGGCCTATAACTTAACAACTAATAATAAATTTATGCCTATTGAAGGTGATACTACAAGGTATTTGGAATTTGACAATAAAGGCTATATCAAAACATTGCCATTGCCTCCATTCTCTAATATCAATACTTTAGACGTAATGTGCGAAAATTATAAGTGCTAAAAATGGCTTTATCTTTACAGACATTTAAAAGACACCTTATGGATGCGTCTACACAAGATAAGTACGCATTCACAAGGAATAGTCGGTTTAGAGTTAGGATTAGTTGGCCAAATGGGGAACCCAAAACTGTAAATGATAATAATCCATTTGTTTCAGATTTAGCAAAAGATATAGACTACTATGTTAAATCTATCAATATTCCTAATTTTAAAATCGGTGGTAGAAGTCTTGAACTTGACGATTTAACGGATACTGATGCAGTACCAGGATTTTCTGATTTAATTATACAGAATTCGTTACTGCTTCCACAAGAAATGAATTTCTCTATCGATTTTTACGATACTGAAATATCTTTTATCGATTCTTATATTGAACCATGGGCAAGATATATTTTGTCTCCCAAGGGTGATTTAAACCAAAGTCAAAATTCTGCTTCGAACAATAAATTAAATTCCGACAGAACCCAAATTCAAAAAACTGTTAATATTCCCAAAGCAACATTTGAAATAGATATATTGTCAAAAGCCGAAGCTGATAGAGTTTTGAGAACTTATATTATCGAAGGTTGTTTTCCTTCTATAATAGATAATCCAGAACTAACCCATGAAAATTCAGAATTTATCATTAGAAAAATCGAATTTAGTTTTTCGAAGCTTTCTATAAAAAGAGGAAAAGTTAAGTAATTATGGCCAAATTAGACAACAATCAGAATACTGAAAAATTAACAACAAGAGATAAAGCTCAAATTAATATGCTTGCAAATAGCATAAGTTCTCAGCTTATATCTTTTTTCGGTAAAAATTTCGGCACATTAAATTCTAACTTTTCAAATCTTAATCAAGAAATTTCTACTGTTTCAGAGAATATTAGTTCTGTTAATAATGCTTCATATTCTCATATTATTCGAGACTTTAATAAATCTCTCAATATTTCAAAATCATTTATTAAGAAACATCTTGACTCTACAGCTGCAAGTAATCTTGCTGAATTACAAGAGCGCAAGAAATTTCTGGAAGAATCTGACGAAGATAATACTAAAGAGCTTAAAGCTACCAATAAAGAGATTATTAAGATTACAAAAAAACTTGCAAAAGATTTAATAGGACAACATAATAAGGCTCTTGCAGATGAAGCAAAAGCTAAAGAAGAAGCTCGATTAGAAACAGAAAATCAATATAAGGTAAAAACTCGTCAAGTTGATACTCCCGAGTCTTTACAACAAAAACTTAAAGGTTTTATTAAAGATCCTCATCTTAATATTTCTAAAATTTCTGTAAAAGACAGACTTTCAATGGTATCTGATTTAAAATCAGGTACTGCTCCTGAAAAAGTATTAGCACAAATCAATTCTTTACAAAAAACAAATCTTGAAAAAAGAATGACAGCATTAGATGCTGAAAATACCTATTATAAACGGGAAAATTCTTTCTATGAAGATTTGGCAGAAGTTCAGAAAGACCTGCTTAAATTCCAAGATAAAAGAGAACAATATTTTGATTATGCCGAAAAAGTCATAGGCAAGCTTCATGAACAAGAAATATCTATTCAAGATAGAAAAAGACTTGCTTATGATACTGAACGCAAGAATTATATTCAAGCTTTAAAACTTTCTAAATTACAACAAGAAATAGAAGATACGAGAGCTAAAACTTGGTTCCTTGAAGGCGGGTTAACCAAGAATATGATTGCTTACCGAGCAGATTCTGAAAAATATATTCAAACTATTAAAGACAACTTTAAAAATAAATTATTGCAACCATTTAGAACTATGAAAAAATGGTGGAGTAATACTAAATCTATATTCTCTTTCGGTAAAGATTTAATCGGTTCATTCTTTGGCAGAAAACCAACCGGAACACAAAAACAACCGGAACAAGTTAAAGGTAAAGCTGAAGTAGTAAAAGACGATACTGAAGAAATTAAAGAACAGCAAGAAACAGAAACATTTAGAGATAATGTTCTTGATAAATTTGATAAGCTTCTTGATTTCTTTTTAGGGACAAAAACCGCTTCGTCTATTAAAGAAAAGAAAACATCTCCCGTTCAGCCAACAGGTGAAGGAAGCGGAAGTAGTGATTGGCTTAATTGGTTAGCTATTGCTTCTAATTTTATACCTGGCAAAAAACTACTTAAAGGTGTTTGGGGATTAGGTAAATTTGGGGTTAAAGGAATTGGCGCTACATTAAAAGGCATTGGCAAATTTGCATTGAATCCTGTGGCTACAACAAAAGCCTGGACTAAAACTATTACTTCAATTCCAGGAACTATTAAAACTTCCATTTCTAAACAAATATCCAATATTGGTAAAAGTGTTTCTTCTAAAGTCAATGCTGTTAAATCTGGAGCCAGTAAAACTATAGAAAAAGTTGTTACTTTAAAGAATACTATTACAAAATCAGAAACTGGGCAGTTTATCAAAAATATCTTTAAATCTATCCCTAAAACTATTAAACCTTCTACGCCATCAGCATCAACTGTTTCTAAAGCATTAAAAACAGGTAGTACAATTTCAAAAGCTGGAGGTAAAGCAATTCCTGTTATTGGAACAGCATTAGCTATTGGGGCTGGAGGATATGAAGTTTATGAAAATCTTGAAAAGGGTGATACCAAAGGTGCTGTAAAAGCTGGTACAGGAACAACTGGCGCTTTAGGCGGGGCATTAGCTGGGGCAAAAGGCGGGGCAGCATTGGGTGCAGCTATTGGCTCTATGGTACCTGTTGTCGGAACTGCAATAGGCGCTGTTGCAGGTGGATTAATTGGAACCATTGCCGGCGGTTTAATTGGTCACTATGCTGGTGAAAAAATCGGTGAAACTGTTGCAGACTCTGTAATAGGTTCTAATGAAAAAACTATTCAAAATATCCAATCAATTCCAGCTAAAGAAGTTATTTCTAAGTCTAAACCTCTACCAAAAATAGAACGAGCTCCAGTAAATAATAACAATACTCAACAGAATAATAACAATGGCAGAGATGATGCTAAATTAGCAAGTATTCTTGAACGTATTGATGGTAAAATAGGTAATGTTGCAGAAAATACAGCAAATCCTCGGGTTACATCAGTTCCTGTTCCAATGGAAACAAGTGTTGCCGATTATTCTGGTGGAGCTAATGCACAAATGCAAGGTATCTAATGGCAGGCAATCCAACATTAATTACATCTTACAGAGAACTTGAAAACTATATAAATGCTGGACAAGTTCAAGAAAAAACTGTATCATCATTTCAAGAATTTATAAGTGCTGTTAATAGTAATAATTCTGGAATTGTTAAAGGTGTACCATTTGGAACATATACACTTATAGATAGTAATTGTTCAGCTCCGCAAACAAATTCATGGATATATTTTATTTCCCCTGCCGATAAAATTGGAGCAATTAAGCAGAATATGACAAATTCTGCCAATTACAAACATATTGAAAAATACAAAAAAGAAATTACTACTATTCTTAAAAATAGATTTGCTGACAATAATTCAAATTTTAGAAAATTTATTATCCAAGTAGCTATGGGTAATAGAGTTTGTGATGCAAGAAAAACTCCAGAACAAGCGGCTAATATTGGCGGAACTTCTACTGGCAAATGGTGGGAAATCGGTAAATGGTTTAATACTTGGACATATAGCAATGCTGAAATGAAATTCGGCAGTAGAACCCGTTTAGGCGATGATCGTTCTGATACTAAGTTTTATATTAAAGAAGCTATTAAATTCTTAACCCAGTATATTACTGGCAAAAATGATTATTCATTCAGTGCAATCTATAATACTATTGCTGTTAATAATAATGGGCAAACTGAGTTTGTCGAAGTTTTAAATAATTCCCTTAAAAAAGATTCTCAAGGTTGGGGATTTGTAATAATACCTCAATTTGATAATTACTCTACTACTGATATATTGGCCGATATGTTAATTGAAGCTGGAGATAATTTAGCAGATTGGGTTGACGGTTATTTAGAAACTTCTGGTAATTACTATATTTGGTCATATGAAGAAATGACTAAACGGTTAACGGCAGCGGCCATTGAAATTATGGCCGAAAACTGGGCAAAGAATTTTAGTAACCAAGCCCTTATTAATTGCTGTTTTGAAAAATTTCTATTAGATAATACTGTTAGAGAATTTACAACAGAAGTTGTAAACAATAGAACTTATAATGGAATGAGTTTTGCAGAAGATGATATACGTATTGCTATGCGAGATAGTTCTAACAATATTTTCTATGCTTCTGATTATACTTGGTCATTTAATAATGCAAACTTAGCAAGTTATGGTTTACAACCTGATGATTTTCAAACTATTACAATTTACGAATTTCAGCCTGATCGTCAAGTTGCTTGGAAAACTATTATTGATGGGGTTTCTCAAGCTGTTACTGAAAATAGTTGGGCCCAAAAAGTTGCAAGCTTTGTAGGAGCTGGTTCAGGTTTAGTTACTACTGGCGCCGAGGCTATTACTAAAAAAGTATTAGCTAATGATTCTCAAGGTCAAGCTAAAGGAACTAATGTTAAATGGGTTAATGACGTAATGAAAGGCAAATGGGTCGGGCAATATCAAGTTCCTTTCTTTTCTGACGATTTTATGAAAGCTTGGTCGGCGGAAAATTGGTCAATGGGTAATGCTTTCGAAGGCAAAGATTTATTAGTTAATAATTTAACAGCCAATGTTCAAGATATACCGACATGGAAATTTGAACAAGGTTCTCCATTAACTTGGAAATATAATTTCTTCTTAATCAATGATAATATTAGTTCTTTAAGAAATAATCTTAAATTTTTAATGTCATTTATTTCAGGTGCTTATTGGTTCCAAGATTCAACATTCTCTTATCGTTCTCCAAACTTATATAGGATTATTTGTCCTGGTAGATTTATACAACTCTATACTGCTCTTAATATTGAAGTATCATATGTAGGTAAAATCAAGAAATATAATAAAGATGATGCTTCAATGATATTCGGAAATTCAGATCCAAGATTTACACGCTTCTTAACTGATGAAGGTGCTTGCAATATTCCCGAAGCTTATAAGATTAACTTAATGGTTCAAGATATGACACCGCAAGCATTTAACATTAATGCTAATTATTTTACTGATGCTAAATCTGAACTTATACCTAATATTGCCGTAAATATGAAAGGTTCGAGTTTATCTGCCGCAAAAGAAGATTTTGCCCAAGCAATTGATAATGCTATTAATGGAAAAGGAAAAGCAGTTAGTTATATAAAATCAGCATTTGGAATATAAAAATGGCAACAACAGATTTAGCAAATATTTTCATTAAGTTCAAAGACAGAAATGGTAATCTGGTCTATAATATGAACGATAGTGTTTCTATATCTTGTGCTGATACTTCGTCTGCATATTATTCAATCCATTATGTAAAAGATAAAGAAACTTACCAATCGATTTCTTATCTGTATTATGGAACTACAAGATTGTGGTGGATTATTGCTAAATTTAATAATATAGATAATGTTATTGATATGCCTTATATAGGAACTGCTTTAAAAATTCCGTCAATAGAACTTAAAAACAGTATCCTTGCAGCAGTCAATTCTACTAAGAACCTCTAATCATGGCTGACGAAAATCAAAATAATTTTAATTTACAAGAACAAAGGTTCAACCAAGAACCTTTTATCTTTAATATTTCTATTGAATATATTGATTTAGCCAATCCAAAAAATAGTGTTGTCCAGACATTTACTAAAGCTGATATTTTAAATCTTACTCTGATTAAAGACATCAATAACATGGTTTGTTCTGGGTCTTTAATGCTTAGAGATATTAGTAATGTTTTTGCTCTTAATATCAATAAAACTGGCAATTGGTTTATCACTTTGGATATTATACAAAAACGTACGGCAAGTGAGATTAAGAATTCTACTTTAAGCAAAAGCTTTATAATTCAAACTATAAATCCAACTTCACTTCAAACTAATGCTACAATATTTGAAATTAGATTTATTGATCCAGTTATTCAAGTTCTTTTAAAGAATATAGCATTTACAACTTATAATGGTAATATTGAAGGTATTGACAGATGTGAAATTCTTTCTAAGCTTCTTACTATGGCCGGATTCAAGTATGGAACAGATTATGATAAATTTGAACCGTGTGGAATAATAGACCATTATATTACAGATATCGATACTCCTCTTATAAACCATATTGATAATTTACTTTCGCAAATCTATTCAAAAGATAAAGGATTATTATTCCTTTATAGGGGAATGTTTGATACTAAATTCAACCACTATTGGACCAAAAATGTATTAAAAGAAAAAAATGATGGTTCTTTAGAAGCAGGCGGTTATTTGCTAACAATAGCATCTTCTGATAGTCAAATCAAAACTGAAACAACTGTAGCGGCGATTAAATCTTATGGAACTAATTCTCCATATGATGTAGCTTGTAAAGTCCTTATTCCGACTTATATACAACGATTTGACTATGAAAAATCTCTGGTTGAAGTTAAAGAGGGAGATAGTTTTAATGATTCTTTCTTTACAGATTTCTTTAAAAACGGCGAAGATACTACTGCCTTAATTCCTAAAAATATCTATAATAATGATAATTTGATTGAGGCTAATAAAAACTATAAGCCTGGAATTAATGTAAATGCTCCGGGTAATTATTATAACGAAGGTGATAATTGGGAGTTTACTTCTAATCTAAGAACATTTTTTCTCAATAGCGAACTTACTTGTTTTAAAGTTATTGGAAAAATTTGGAGAGAACCCGGTCATAATTTTGTTATAGCTTATAATAAAAAGGGTACAGATACTAAATATTCAGGAGCTTGGTTCTGTACCAGAATAGTTGATGTATTTGAAAAAGATGAATATTATCAATATATTTTCTGCGTAAGAACAAGTAATAGTTTTGAGATAGGCAATATATCAAAAGCTGTACAAGAAATTAAGAAAGGAAATTAATGGATAATTCAAATTTAAGACATTACGGCATTTATCGTGGAGTTGTATTAGACAATGACGATCCAGGTATTACTGGTTCTGATATTAAAAAAGGATTTGGTAGATGTAAAATATTCTTTGAAGGAATATATCCAGATGAATTTAAATCAGCTGCTGGTAAGCTTTTGCCTTGGGCTGAGCCGATATTTCCTATATTTGGTGGTAATGCTTATACTCAAACACAGCAAGAACTTGATAAAAATTTAACACCGCAAATTATTAAAGGCTGGACTAACAAATATACTGGTTGGTGTTCAATACCACATGTCGGCGCATATGTTTGGGGATTCTTCCAAGAAGGCAATATTAATTATCCTAAGTTTTTCGGAATGTCCCAGGCCGGTAATAACTTTATGTCTGAACATAAAAACCAACATGTTTTCTGTTCAGATAATGTAAAGATTGTTATTGATGAAGATGCGCTTAATACTAAAAGCTCTAATAAATTTGATTCCAATAATAAAAATTGCACGAGCACTGCTCAGAATCAAGTAAAAGAAAAAATGCCAACTTTGGTTAATATTGAGGTTACTAACCTTAAACCAGAAGGTGCATCCGAAGACGAGAAATCATTCTGTGCTATTAATCTCAATATTACTGGAAATGTCAATGCCAATATTAGAGGCAATGTATATGAGCAAATAGAAGGCAATAAATATATTACCCATAAAGGAAATACCTTTATTAAACAAGAAGGTGATATTGAAATCGAACATCATGGCCTATTAGTTGAAACACATTATGGCGATAGAAAATTTTCTGTTAGAAAAGGTCAAGGTTCTAATAAAAAAGGTGAAGGCAATAATGAAGAAATAATTGAAGGAACAGAAAAACTAACAATTCTTCAAGACCAAAATGAAGAAATCTGCGGAAATCATAGTAGTAAAGTACATAAGTCTGATAAACGCCAAGCTAATGTAGAAATATCAGATAAAGCAGGAATTATCAAGCATAATTAAAAATGAGTTTATTTCAACAACCAAATATAGGCGGGTATTCTTTAACAGAAGTTACTACTAATGTTGAAATGTTTAACGGTCTTTCAATGGACCGGTCCAAACAAGCATTTAAAGATTGTATAGGTGATGAATTTCCATATGACGTAGTTGATTCTGTCCAAAAATACGCGACCAAGCTTTCTCAGAAACTTAATGCAAGTTTAGACGATGTATTATGTGGAGCAACAATTACCGATACAAACCAAGAATTTAATGACATTATTGATTCAGTATCTAATGCTTATGATAAATTCGGAACAGACCCTATATTCAATTCTAAAGCAGAGGAAGATCTTTATAAAATAAATGGATTAGGAACTGATAAAATTATTAGTAGTAATGCTTGGATTAAATCTTGGAGCAAATCAAATTTTGCTAAGCCTACAACGACGGGTGCATTTATAAATGAACTTAAAACCGGTGATATACTTGCTGATAATGTATCTATTACAGTTAAACCGTCTATCTCTATCATTAATAAAACACTCAATACGGGTTCTATATCTGTAAACATTAATATTACTAATCTAAGAAGAGGACCGAATGACGGCAGTTCTAAAACAAAAGATGGGACGAATATTCTTGAAAGCGTAAGCGGTAGCTTTTCTTATACGGGTAAGATTACAGTTAAAGATACTACTCAACTTATTTTCGATTCCCAAAAATGTGTATTCTCAGGAGATTCTAATATATCTTGTACTATCCAAGCAAATATTATAAATGTTAATGCGACATCTGCTTCTGGAAATTATACCGATTTGGAACCTGATTTTATCATTTACATTTCCGATTTAACTTATAAAGGTTGTTGGTCCGATATTTCAACTTCATTGACTTCTGCACAAAAAGGCGAAATTGATGACATCTATAATTCTGTTAAGGACAATATTAAAGATAGAGCTTATACTACTCTTAAATCAGAATTTATGACTTCTTCATTAGCTAATGAAGTTATTAATAATAAATTGTCAGAATACCAGTCGGCTTATCCTGCATTATCAGAAATCAATACAAGTGAATTATCACAGAATATTAAAAACAATTTAGCGGATAATGCTATTGCTATTGCTGAAGGCGGTGAAGTAAAACTTGATTCTTCATTTAAGGAAAACCTTGCTACAAGTATTACAACATCAGCTGTTAATAATGAACTTAAAAATATGGGCGTTGATGGAAGTATTACTACTAATTGTACCAAAGACTTACTCAGTAAATTGGGTGGTTATTTAGGCGATGCTGCAGATTATTTAGGGTTGTCTGATATAGATCTGGGTATTGACACACCTGATATAGATTTAGGATTAGGCGATTTAAAATTTGGTAAACTTAAAGATTATATTCCGTTTGATGTTTCTTCTGTAATATCTGAAGATATATTAACTGAAATTAATAATCGATTTGGCAAATTAATGAGTTCTGATTGTATTAAAACTATTAATAATACTTTTGATATTTGTGATAATCAAATTGCTTCTGTTGCGGGCGGATTATCTGATTTAGCAAATAGTAAAGCATCTGCAAGCTCTATTGCAAAAGATGCTGCATCTAAATATATTAAAATTTAATGAGCAAAGGCATTACAAGGAAATCTGATGTTTCTACTGGGCATGATTCTTGTCCTCCAGTTCCTTGGTTTTCTTCAGTATCTGCAACCGTATTTGCTAATGGAAAATCTTTCGGTATTATAGGAACACAAGGTTCTAATCATGGTTGTAGAAACCATTCGCCTCATCCGCCAACAATAACCGCCGGTTCTGGTTCTGTATTTGCTACAAGTAAAGGTGTAGCAAGATGTAATGATCCTTGTAATTGCGGAGATAAAGTTAAACAAGTTTCAGGAGATGTTTTCTCTGCATAGGAAGCCATTAAATAGATGGTAGAGATTCTTCCGTCTTACGAATGGCAAATGTTAAAGTAGTTATAAGTGATTCAACTATATCTGAAGTAGATAATACCCAGACAAAGGATTATCTATATCAAGATATTACTTCAAATCTACTACTTAACTCTAACAAAACAGATATTATTTGCAATCATGATATTAATGCAATATTTGGTTCATTAAAAAATATTTTTACTTATACTCCTGGTGAAAGGCCTATGCTTCCTCCATTTGGTTTAGACCTTAGAGGATTATTATATGAACCAATGAATGAACATACTGCAAATTCAATAGGTATGGCGGTTTATAATGCTATTATTGCTTGGGAACCAAGAATTACAATTAACAATATCAATGTAACTGCAGATTATGATGATAATACCTATTATGTATCTGTTGTTTTTACTTGTCCAAGAATAGGCGTAGAAGAACCCCAACAATTTACTTACCAATTAAGGAAAACTGTATAGTAGGCAATGGCAGAGAATAATGACAAATATTTGAAATTTGAAGCTGAATCTATATTAAGCTTCTTAAAGCAAAAACTAAATGAAAATGGCAAATTTACCGACCAGCTTTATGACGGCTCAAATATGTCTGTTATTCTGGAAACATTGTCATTGCTTTATGAATGCTTTACTTACCAGCAAAATTTCCAGGCAGCTGAAGCAACTTTTAACGGAGTTCAAATATATGAAAATATGCTTAAAATTGTTTCACCTCTCGGCTATAAAGCCAGAGCAACAATAGCACCTATTATCCTTGGAAATCTTACAGGTTATATCTATATTGATAAAGTTATTAGTAATATTGACCTTAATAAAACCGAAGAAACAAAATTATCTGATATTGCTTCTGCTTTAAATGAAGCTTTAAAGATTATTTCTAATCCTAAAATTGTAAGTAAAGATTTAGCAATTTCTAATCCAGAAGGTAATACAACCTATACAGTATTAGAGAATCATCAAATAACTCCTCAATTTACCAACCTTGCCCAAAATAATATTTTCTATTGGACTACCAATTATTCAAATCCTATTGACGGCTTAGTAAATTACATCAAATATATTTGGGGTGTTACTGATGCTGGTATTACTGGTGATTCTAATTTGGCTGAAGTTGCCGTAAAACTTTCTACGACAGTTAATGAACTTCAAAATAAATCCTTAGTTCCAACTGGTATGGAAAAAGTTCCAGTTAACTTCAGAGTTTCCAATAGTAATATAGACAACTTTATCACTATGGTTAACGGTCAATGGAATACGACATTTATTACTAATAATACATTAGGTGAAGAATTTGAAAAATACAATATTCCTTCGTTAAATGTCGCTGAACAAAATCTTTCAGATGGAACATTCTGTGCGGCGGTTTATAAATCTAATACTATTAATACACAAGGTATTGAGATTTATAAAGCTGTATCGTCTTTAAGAAATTATACTGCCAATGATGCTGTATTTGAATACTATGTTGATGTAGATAAAACTATATCTATTAAATTTGGAAACGGTATTTACGGCAAAAAACTTGAACCGGGATATTCAGTTTCTTTATTCTATATTATCAATGCTGGCAAATCTGGTGAGATTGCTAAATCGGCCTTTACTAATGGTCAAGCCACTTTCTTTAAAAATTCTGTTAATATTAACTCGGCCGATACTACTATTGATATTAATACTCTAATTAATAGGTTCATATTTGATAATAGCGATGTTAGTGCAGAAAATCAAAAAGATTGCAAATTAGTATCATTATTAGTATCAAGTGCAGATGGAGCTTATATTCCGAAAGTAGAAATTTTCTTTAATCCCAATAGTTCTTCTTCTAAATTCCAAGAAATAGAAACAGTTGATTATATTAGGACAATGGCTCCTTTATATAATAGAACTAATGACAGAATTATTACAAGGAATGACCTTTATACAATTTTAAAGAAAGAATATATCCAGTATATCTATGATGTTTGTGTTATGAATAACTTTGATTATATGGCAAAGTTCTATTCATGGCTTTACAAATATAATAAGATTTCTAAAGATATTACATCTGAAGGATATAAATTCTCTGATAGTTGTAATTTTAACGATGTTTATTGTTGGTTAAAAGGATATAGCAATTATCCTATTAATGATTTTACCAAAAAGAATATTGAACGTGATTTACTTCAGAAAAAAGTTTTAACTTCTGAAATAGTATTTCTTGATGCTATTACTACTTTCTTCTATCCTTATGTAGGCAACATCTATGATGATATTGATTGGTTGTTAGAGGCTGCTTCTAAATATCAGTTCTTGATTAAAGCAAATAATTCTTCTGATACTTACTATAAGAAATACCAAAGAATTATAGGTTTATTTGATAGGGACGAACAAGGTAATATTATCAAAGAACCTACTAAGAGAATGCTTATCTATTTGTTTTCTACCGAAAATCAAGAATTAAAAATCGAAGTTCAGGCATTCCGTGATATGAATGCTAATGAAAACTTATCGACTATTAAGTCTAATATTGTTAATGAAATAAATTCTTATTTTTCGATTAATAATAGAGCATTAGGTGAGACTATTAAGCTTAACGAACTTAATGACAAAATTATCAATATTCCCGGTATTAAGAAAATAGTAACTTCTAAACAGAAAAATATTTCTCTTTATACTCAAACTATTCCCAAAGTTGGTTCGCCTACCATACTTGAAAACAATATTAATAATACATCATTCTCGACAGTATTCAATACATTCTATGATTATTCCCAAGCAATCTCTGAAGCTGTTATGAGATTCCAAATGGATAAATCGATATTGAATAATATGTCTAATGTCCAAATTGATTGGTATTTCTGGGATGGAACTGAATCCAGCGAAAGACAATTATTCAAAACCGGAACATATAATAGTTTTAGTACTGCAGAAGCTTCAGAAGATATTTTAAAGGCAGATTTAAAGTTCATTTCAAATAATGAACAAGAACTTATGAAATCTGGTATTATTCCTTACGGAACTTCTGATTCTGATAAACTTACTTATTATAGAAAAAATTGGTATATCTATGCTAAACTAACAAGAACAGATTCGGCATCAAATACTCAACTTACTGCTTATACAAACAAAGTAAAATTGGCATTTACATTATCAGAAGACGATACTGTTTCTTATTATAAGTTCAATTCTATAATTGATGCTTCTAATGAGCTTTCATTATTAACTGAAACTCTTGCCAATAATTCTGAAAGCAATGTTTTAAATACTGCTGTTTGGTCTCAAGTAGATTCTACATCTACATTATCATTGGCTAAATGGACAAATGACTTAATTGATGCAGCGGACTTTGAATATATCGGCTCTGGTTATAATGCTTTGGAAGACTTCTGTTTCCCGGCATTATACCAAGATATTACAAGTCTTGTACAAGTTAAGGAAGACGAATTAGATACAATAGGTATTGAATACTAATGGCAGATTTTGCAGACAAATTTTATAGAGATTTAGGTCTAAGCTTTTCTAAGTCAGCTATTGATACGGCCAGTAGCTCGACTGATATTGGAAAATCTATCTTACAAGATAGAAAACTTAATGAAAACGATGATTTAAATCCAGACGGTTCTATTAAGACTTTAAAGAACTTTACTGGTTCAATATCTATTTCAGTTGAAAAAGCTAATACATCATTTGACTTTGCCGAGCATTTTAAAGCGTTCCTCAATAATAACGAATTTAAGAAAAATACACAGCTTATCAATTTTATTGAGGATAGTTCAAACGAACTCGGAAAAGTAATATATGAACGAATCCAGAATTTTCTTAACAACTATATCAATGTAGATTCTTGTCATTACAAAGTTCTACTTGATTATTATGCAGAAAATTCTATTGATATTGAAACTTATCTTACTAAGAACATACCTGACAAAATCGATTACCTACTTAATATTTTTTCTGTTTCCAAGTTATATCTTAAAAACGGATTCTATGATTTGTCAATTTACGATTCATCAATAACAGATGCGATAGCTAATGTAAACGGAATTGAATCTTTAAATGAAGCCGAAAAACTCCTTAACGAAAAGTACTTTGGTAATTTTTATTCGTCAGTAGTATTTCCTATCATAAAAAATGAACTTTATGATAATTATGAAGATAAGGAAATCCAAGATTATATTCTTGCTTCTACTAATAAGATTTACGATAATTGCTTAGAAGGCTCTAATTCAGAATATATCTTTTTAATGACTTTAAAAAATATCTTGTCTGAAGATACTTTAAAGGTTTTATCTATTTCGGCAAAAGAAAAATTTTTAGAGCAATATCCTGAATTTTCTGAAGATACTACAGCAGAGATAACTGATGACTATTTTTATCAGTTAGTTACCAGATTTCCTTCTAACGAATATTTAGAGGACGGAACTTTGCCGACAGTTGATTTAACTAACTATTTTAAAGCAACTCCTGGTTCTATTAACGGATTAGATATTACAATTTATCAAAATCCAAATTACAAAGAAGTATTAGAAATTATTGAACGCTCTTTAATTACAAGAAGTGAATTTGTAAAGCTTCTTAGAATTAAAACTTGTGCCCAAAAACTTTCCAATATTTGTAATTCGCTTTGTAAGCTTAGAGAAGAAATTAAATTAATCCGCATTAAAGATTCTAAAATAGGAACCGCTGTTCTTATAGAAGAATTGATAATGGAATATATCTTTAAAAAACTTACAAAGAAAGTCGGCATTACCAACCAAGGTAAAATACCTAATACCTTTGCAGGATTTAAAGAATATATCGAGGCAATGAATGATGGAGAACTTAAATCTTCATTACAAGAAATCGCCAGTTTAGAACAAACTGCTATCGGTATTAAATTTGAAGATAGATTCAATACACTTAAAGCGTTAGCTGCTACATTAGATGCTGAAATCGTAGAGTATATTGATACTACTCCTTCATACTTAAATATCAATCCTGCAAATTCGGTAGAAGAAAAAGTTTATTATAAAGAAGAGGAAACTGTGTATCCTCCTTATTTGAATGTTAACGGATTGACAGTTTATCCAGATTTTAATAATAAAAATAAAACTTCATTTGCAGACCAATCAGGAATTTACCAATATTCGGATTCTACTTCTGGAACAACCCAATATTATATTCAAGGCAATTTATGCCAAGTTAATAACTTAGGTCAAATTGCTTTGAATGGTCAAATTTATTATACTCCAGAAAATTCCAATATCTTTGTTGTTGCTCCCAATATGAGTAAAGCAACATATGACGAAATTACCAAGCTTTATAAATTAAGTTCTACAGAAGTTGTCGACCGGTATGACCGAATTATAACCTATACACATACTCAAAAACTCATTGATAATAATAGTTCTCCTGTTATGCAATGGGTTAATAACCAATATATCGGCAATACCAATAATTTCTTGATTACTGAAGGAACTGGATATTTTACAGATTATAATTCTAAATTAACATTAGTCTTAGGAACCGGGTCTAACGCTGCTTGGTATGGATTATATAGAAATACTTCAACTGGAGAATTATCAAATACAAGTAAAATTGGCTATCAGTTTATTAAGATGTTTAAAGTTGCAGTTGTCAATGATTTAACCCAAGTTACTGAAATAAGTTCTGGAGTATATTTGCAATATATGTCAGGTATTATAATTGATACCAATATGGCATATTATCAAATGGCCTCTGAAGATACTTATGTTCTTAAAGATGTCAATACTGAACTTAAATATTCTTCCAATAAAGAACTTTATAATCCGGAAACCAAAGAAATTCTTAATAACTATTCAGAAGATTTAGAAAAATTCTATGCAATAGAAAATAAGAAAACCGTTATTGCAGATAAAGAAAAGACTATTACAACTGTTTTAAAAGGCAATACTCCATTCTGGGACAACTTATCTACTACTTCCTTATATGAGGATAAAACTGTTGACGAGGAACGAGATATTGTAAGATTTTATAAGAGCATTGGTCTTATTAATGAAACCTTAGATGACAATTATAAATCAACTTCCAGAAACGGTGTCGAAACTTTGTCTACTCCTTGGATGCTTGCACGCGAAAAAATTATCAATAAACTTAAAGCTGCTTGGATAGCAAATGCTCCACACAGGTGGTATGATCCTCTTATCGATGACGCAAGATTAGCTGACGGTAAAATTACTGAAAATATTGCATTAAACCTTAAAGAGATGGATACAACTTATTCATCTGTCTTGGGTCAATCTTATACAAAACAAAATAAGAAAGCTCTTAATAATTCAGTTGTTAACTTAGAAAACTGGGAGAATAGTACAGTTGCAATCCACCCTTGTATTTGGAACTTAATTGAAAAATCCTATATCGAATATTTGCAACTTATTACTATATCTCTATATGGTGAAGATATATTGAATAAGATTTATGCAGAAGCGAGAGATTGGAATACAAGAGAATCTCACACTTCTCCAGAAGATAAAGACGGTGCATTTTCTTTAAATGCCAAAAATAGCAATCCTCGTGAACTACATATTATAGACTATTGGAAAAATTATAATAAATCATTCTTCCCTTATTCTACCGAATATGAGTTGGCAAACCATGAGAATTATGCAGGCAATATAACAAGCAGATATTTAGGATTTGACGGTCCATTCAACTATGAAGCATTAAAAGATGTTATAGATAAGTATTGGACTACTACCGATGAAGTAGATTCAAACTCAATAAGAAATATCTGCCTGAACAAATACTATATTGACGTTGACCAATAATGACAACTTTTTATTATAATAGGAATGAAACAAACGATGGAGATGGTTCAAAACCTTCGCCATTTAAATATGTTAGTAGTCTTATTAAGGCAGTAAATGCTACCGATGATACTGAATTTATTTGCTATGCTCTGAATTCCATAAAACCCGACGATGGTTCATCATGTTTCTTTTATCATAATAGCAATAATGAAGCCATTGATTTAGAAGTTAATCTTGGTAAAACTCTTACGCTAACAGTAGATTCAAGCATTAATTTTAATACCCGGTATTTATGGTTTTCTAATAGAACATCCAGTTCTTCTGCTGCTCAAATAGAATTTGCCAATATTATATTTGATGCTTCCAATAAATGTGAGAGTTGCTATACTGATTATGATTGGGATAAAACCTACATACGACCGATCCAGTTTTCAAAATGTACATTTACTAATAGTTATGGTTATGCTTTAACTACTTCTGGAGACGGTAAAACTACAAGTTCTCCTTTAAGATATTTCTATGATTGTACTATTAACAAATGTGGAAAATGCGTTTATTGTCGGGCAGCTATAAACAAAGGAGAAGAAAGATTAAATCGTTTCTGGTTTTACCAGTGTAAATTTATGAATTGTAGCGGTTCGCCTTTATTTGACAATGAGGGTATTGGTGGTTATTCTGGTGGTAAAGCTGTTCAATTATTTGATACCTGTTTATTTTATAATTTAAAAGGAACTTCAAATATCTTTTATAATCATAGTTCAGATGGAAGTGGATTATCATTATTCAGTCTTACTCATTGCACTATGTGTAATATTACTGTTGATAATAGCTCTGATTCAAGTATATTTGCTTGCGGATATTATTGGACTGGTCAAAATTGGGTTAATGTTGACAATAGTATTATTCTTTGGAATAATAACACTGCTAAATTAGTTAGAGGTTATAATACTGGTAAAGGTGGTTGGAGCTATGTTAAATTTGCAAATAATATCTTAACAAATATTACTACTTCTGGTTGTAATGTAGATGTAAATTCTGATAATATTACAGGTTATGGAAATCATGATTTAACTTTTGCTAATACTACATCTGGTTATCCATATTTCTTTACAAAAGAAGTATCATCACTTACTGGAAATGCTGTATCAGATACTCAGGATAGAGAAATTTGGAACAGTAGTAAGTTTTTAACTCCATATAAAGAAGCCGGCAAATATTATTACATTAATAAAGTTGGTAGTAATTTTATTGAAAGACCTACCAATGGTTTCTATAAAGGCGCTTCAGTTATGCCAAAATCTTGGTCAATTTCAAATGTCAAGGCTGTAAACAAAGCCGGGACTGATATTTTTAAGACTAATGATAAATCTATTTGGAGTAATGATACTTTAACTATATCTGCTACATTTACGCAAGATTCTTCTGAAACGGGGTTATTCCCAAATACAGGTAAAGCAAATTGTATTGTATCTTTAACTGATGTAGCCGGCAAATCATTTACTTTAAATAGTAATATTGCAGTTAAATCAGGGAATTCAGTATCATTTGGAGAAATTAAAATCGAAAATTTGAAAAATTTTGGGACTTTACAAAAGTATAATATCCAGATTTCATTTGAATTGACTCCTGATTACGAATAAGACTAATGGGACAAACATTTACAGATTCTAATTGGAAAGCTCAGATTAAATTAAAACCTGAGCTTAGAACTAATAATACTTTTAGTGTTATCGGAGAATATTGTGAAGCAAAACCCTATATAGAAGATAAGACTGAAATTAAGTTATTTTATGTTAAAGATAATACATCTATTAAAATCGTTACTCCGTCTTATATAAGTTATTCTTATCCGAAATTTAGGTTGGTCTCTTCTAAGAAGACTATTGACATTACTCAGCAATCAGCTGATAATTCTTATGGTATTATTTCTTTAACTCTTGATTATAATACTTTTAATGAGGCTAAGTTTGAATTGCAAGTTAAAGATTCTGAAGAACCAGATACAGGGTTTACTAATACAGGGTTGATTATCCAATTTAGAATTGTTAAAAATACTATTGTAATTCCATTAGGGTTTACTGAGGATATACTGCCTAATTCAAATACTACATTTAATCCATCTTTTAATTGGAGTATAGGTGTTAACTTAGATAGACGTTTTGGTATTAAAGTTCAGAATGGATTTTTAGATTCGGCACTTGATATAAAAGCCGGAATAACACAAGTTAAACCCTCAGAATGTTATCCATCGCTTTATAAAAATTTTAAAAATAATCCGTATAATATTTCAGATTACTCTGTTTTAGATATATCAAAGGTTACAAAAGGATATTATATTTCTTATACTAATAAGGTGACCGATGGAATTATCTATTATTTTGATTTAAAAGAAATAGGGTTAACCTCTATTACCGGAACTTCTAATATTGCAAGTGGTGATTATTGTTATTTTAGAAGTAGTTTTAATAATGATAAGAAAATGTTCAACACTAATACTGTTTCCGATTCTTATTGTTCACTTATATTTGTTAAGAACCTTACTATAAGTGTAAATCCAGCTAAAACTGTTACCTGTTATGAATATCAATCTATCACTGTTAATTGCGTTGCTAACCTAACTAAGGGGAGCACGCCACAAAAGTTAACATTCACTTGGCAAAAACAAACTGTGGGTTCATCTAACTGGGTTCAAGTATATACTAATACTATGGATACTGCTGGATTGACGGGAGATTCAACTTATATTATAGCCAATCCTACTATTAAAGAATCCGGAACATTATATCGTTGTGTTATAAGTTATAGCAGTTCAGAAGGTTCTGAATCAATCACAACTACCAGTGCAAAATTAGTAGTCCAACAAGCAGGTCTTGATATTACATCATTTGATGCGTTCTTAGTTAATACTGACGGTTCTTTAAGTTCAGCAAAAGAACTTTACAATTATAGTAATGTTAAATTTGTATGTAAGTGGAATGACCTTCCTGATTTATACAAAGGCTCAAATAGCAATCTTAGTGTTGATTGGCAATTTAAAAGAGATGCTACTTGGAAAACAGTAGCAAGTTCAGATATTGATTTTGACAGAGACAATGCTATATCTTCAATAGTAGTTAAAGACATTTACTATTCTCAAAAAACCATTGCAGCAAAAGCTCATTTAAAGCTTACATATTCAGAAGGCGAAAAAACTTACACAATTGGTGAAATTACTACTCCTGAATTATCTTTACCTGTTAAAGAACCCAAAATAAGTTCAGCTTTAACTACTACACCGGTAATTACTAAAGTTTATACTGATAATAATATAATAAAATTTAAAACTAATTTTATTACATCATTAACTTATAGTAATATTTTAGTTGACGATGCAAATGCTAACACTATTCTTGATAGAAAATGTGTAGTAGAATATATGGTATTGTTCTATCAAAATAATAATCCTATTAAGATTTTTAATTTTAAAAGTGCCGACGGCGAATGGCAAGTTCAAGAAATTTCAGAATTTAAAGCAGCCGACGAAGATGATACAAGTCAATTACTACAGAAAATTTTTGACAAAGATAAACATACTTTAACGTTTAAATTAGTTTGGAACAATAATTTTTCGTCAATACAGGGCGGTTTACAGCCTATAACAAACTATACTAATGTTAAGGTAAGAGTTAAAACAAGATATAAACATTCTGAAGCCGATAATGACTTTACTGAAATTATATCGGAAAATGATATGACCGCTTGGGAATCTGATAAAGCTATATTAGATGTTAAGAGCGATACTGCTATTGTTCAAAGAGATGAAAACGGTATGGCAACTGCTATATCAGTCGATAAAAGTGAATCTTTTGAATTAGTTGTAAATACCATTCCGGTAATAGACAAAGATACTGACCAAGTTGTTTGGTGTATTGACGGTGAAGTTACTGATAAAGATACTTTTGAAAATGAAGTTCATGGTATCTTAAATAAGAATGATACTGGACAATATATAAATTGGTATGTCCAAGAAGCCTCGGATAAACAGAATAATAAGACAATTTCTGTTAAATTCAAGAAAGATGTAGGAGCTTAATAATGCCCGACTATAAAGATTTTATCGATTCTAATTCAATCGCAATCAGTGTTAAAGATAATCTCTGGTCTGATACTACTGTTATGGAAAAAGACAGTGATGCTTTTAAGACCTTTATCTATGATTGTTATTTTAACTTATATGAAAATCTTAATAGAATCAAACAACTGCAATTATTCTCTATTGAGAATTTTTCTGAAGACTCTTTGGGAAATCAGTGGTTTGTATATAAACCAAAATTCAAATCTTTTACTAAAACTGATAATTCGTTAAATCTTTATAATGTCTATGATAAAAATAAAGTTGATGATATAGATTTAGCGGAAATTAAAGCTTCTGAACCTGTATCTAATCCTAAAAATGTAAACGGTGAATTATGGATTAGATTAAAGAACTTCCCATTTGCATATCCGGTTCAATATGTAACATCTTCTCTCAATAATACTTGGACTGATATAAATGACAATGTTTCTATCAAGAAAGCTGAAATTACTGGAGATTTTGGATATGTTTGTTATTATGTAGCTGGCAGTTCTACCAATTCTGAAGGAACTTACCATATCATCTATTTCAAAATAGATAATGATTATCAACGAGACGATTTTATATTTTCTAATGATAATCAAACTTTATCCAGATTAGATAAACCTTTAAAATTTGCAGTTATTGATGGAACTAATCAAGAACTCAAAGAAGTTCCAACTATTAAAAAAACTATACCTATTGTTGTTCTTGCAAAATATTCTTTTAAAGACGAAGGACAATTTTTTATAGATTCTATCTATTATAATTCACAATACTATTTGTTCTTCGGTAATAATAAGACTATAATAGAAAACCAAATATATCTTAAACGTATTCCATTTGAAGAAACAATCCAATATGATAATATTTTAAAAGAAGATGCTATCATAGAATTACCTGAACAAACCTTTGGTAATGTTAATATCTGTACTCCTAATAAAGATGCTAATTGGTCTGTTTCAATGTCTGCGAATGATATAAACATTGCATACGAAGCTGCACCCTATGCTTAAAGCTATTAAATAGAAACGAGATTCAAAACAGTATTTTCGTTTCAGATTTATAATGGCCACAGAGTACATAGCTTCGCAAATTTCACATTCTGCAGTTCAGGATTTTGTATTATCGGATATTCCTATTGATTTTGTTAACCAATATCAAAATACATTAGGTATTAAAAAGCTTGTATATAATGCCGGTGGTTTTAGTTTATCTGATGAAGATATAGAATATACTATTGAAGATGGTATTATAACTATTCTTAATCCAGAATCAACCGACTATTATGTTTATAAAAATGTCTCGGAACTACTGGCTACAAAAGACAATGAATTACTTGCAACTAAGAGTAACGAAATACTGCAAACATTAAATGAAGCTGGCAAAGGAATTTCATTAGTTGAAGAGGATATTGCAGCCGATTATATTATTGCTTGCAAATTGATTCCTTCAACTTTAAAAGTCGTTGATAATATATCGATTCCTACAGAGCAACCTGGTACATTAAATTCTGATAATACTTGTGAACTTTGGGTTGACCAGGGCGAAACACAATTTGTAGCTGCAGCAAATAAAATTGTCTATAACCAAAAAGAAACAGAATATGCTGCATTAACTCAAGAAGCGATAGATACTGCTTATAATAATGGTGGCGGAACACTTGTTATTACTGATAAAAATTCAAATCTTGAAACGCCTTTATATCTTAAAAACGGTATAAAGATCATAGGTAATGTCTCTGGTGGTAATAAACAATTTTCAAATTTTGGAATAGTCTGCGGTAATGACTTAGATAATTCTGTTATTCTTCAAAATTTGTTATTTAGTGATGCTTTAATTAAATTACAATCTTGTAATATACTTTTTGAAAATTGTTCATTTACTGGAGGTTTTAGATCCAGCTTTTGTAATCTTGAATTTAAAAATTGTACTTTCCATAATGTTGATTTCTATGATAATTCAGGGATATCAAATTATGAATTTACAGATTGTAATTTTATCGGTTCATTAGGTTCTATTAATATTCCTAATGTTATCTTTACTCATTGTTCTATTTCCGATACAGTAAATGCTAAAATACAATGTAATGAACTCTATATGGATTCAACTTCTATTGAAACACTTGAATCTATTAAAGGCAATAATATCATTATTAGTAATAGTGTTATCAATAAAAATAAAACCCAAATACAACTTCAATCATTAATTGAGGCTGAATCACTTGTTAAGATTGATAACTCATATTTTAACGGAGCTAAAATCTCTGGATCGGAAGAATACGATTCTACTTATAAAACCGTCATTACTGCCCCTACTGTCAATATTAGGGATTCGGCATTTACTACATCGCTTGTTTGGAATTCAATAGTTTCTAATACAAATCAACAAGTATTTTCTGCAACTCAATCTACTTTCTTACTTCCAGTAATTGATACTAATACACTTGATAATAGCTATACATTCTTTAATAGCTGTGTTATAATTGATAATGATAGGACTTCATTTAAGATATTGCGTCCTAATGCAGCTAAAAGCAATTATAGCAATCTTATAAATTCTTATATTTTTACATCTAATACTTCAGATAGCACTTATCAGTTAATTGGTTCTAAATCAACTGGAACTTACGGTGATTATGGTTCACATGTCGTGGCGTCAAGTTCCAATGGCGAATATGTTTATTTTTCAAAGGATAAAAATGCCTTTGACTATTACTTGAATGGTTCTATTGAGTATTTCAAGTATATACCAAAGTATATTGATAAAAAAGGTGAAAGCCATATTTTAAATGGTAAATCAGTAACTGAAATTAATACCTTATTCAAGGGCAATACTTGGAATATTCCATATGCTTTACCGACTATTGATATATTCGGCAATGCTCGTAGTGATGTATCTGTTGTTGGACCGGCAATTCTTGGAACTGAGCCGTTTATAATTACGCCTTATATTGGTGATAAAGAAATTAAAAAAGCAGAAACAAAATATTTTTATTTCTGTAAACAAGCTAATAGTAGCTTGGATCAAATTCGATTCCATTCAAGTTTTGCTTCTTCGTCGGCACCAATAACATTCTATAAAGACAATACTGTTATTAATCCAATAGAAATTACAGATTCAAATATATATGTCTTTAACGGTAATGATATATTTGATTCTGAAGATAGAATTGTAAGAATCTATGCTAAGTTTACTCTTAACGGCGGAGAATATATTTCAAATCCGTTAGACTTTGTTAATATTAGTGAAGGTTTGTATATTGGTTCTGAAGTTTTAGGGTGCGGTATATCGGAAGATTCGGGCATTACTACTAAAAATTGGGAATCTATTTTAACTAATGCTGATAACGGTATTATCCGTAATTTATTTGCAGACAAAGAACACTGTGATATAAAACTTATCTTGAGCTTTGGTGAAAAAGATTTTGCCGATTCAAGTTTCTTTGATTATTTTGAGTGTTCCAGTTTAATTATTTCTGGTAAAAATGGATTTTTTGACGACTTAGAATATGCCCAAGATAATACTTCAATTTTACAATATAATGGAACTGGTAGTATCAACTTAGGTGATAGCGGTTTATCTCAAAAAACTATTACTTTAAGTAAAGTCTTGTTTCTTAATAATTCAACCGATAACCAGCCTATTGTTTTAGGTTCAGATAATGTTCAATTTATAGTTGATAGCTGTTCTCTTTGGGATTTTAATTTTGTTTATAGTAATAATTTAACATCTTATACTAATTCTAAACAAGCCATTAAATTTACAAATTCAATATTTAGAAAAGAAGGCGATGGTAATTCTATCAACTTCAATAATAGCAATTACAAGTTAAATCAACCTATACAAAATGCAAACTCTGAATATATTTTCAAATTTAAAAACTGCAAATTTGAAAATACACATATTTATGATACTGGAGCATTATGCAGATATGAAGATTGTAATTTTGTTAATTCTATATTAAGCATTTTATCTAATAATACATTTGATTTAGAAATTACAAGAAATACTTTAACTCAAAGAAATATTGTTAGATGTAGCTTTGTAAATTGTACTATTTCAAATACAGCCAATATTATTGCAATAAATTCAACATTTAGTCATGTAACATTTAGCGGGTGGGATTCTTTACCGATATCGGTATTTTGTTCATTTTTTAATGTAATTAACACCGGTGCCCTTACTACTGACTCTGCCTGTTATGGCGATTTTAATGCTTATAGCGAGATTAGCAATTTTACTTTTAAAAGACTTCATTCCGGGAAAGAAACAAATATTGAATGTAATACTTTAATAGGAACTAGTCAATATTTGGTTGGCAATGCTTATCTTGGTTCAAATACCCGTCTTGAAATAGATGATTTGCTTATAGCTGCATTAGACCATTATACTGATGAAGATTTTCAAATCGGTATTGATGGAGTTGTTCGTAATTATCAAATAGGAGAAATGATAGATTGCGGTGCTTTACCGATGAAAATATATTATGTTTCATCAAAGCAGGGCAAACATGGCAATTCTGGTATAGATTGGGAAAATTCTATACCAACTATTAGAGAAGCAGTTGAATTAGCCAATACGACTTTTGGTTGCATCTTTGTTGAAGAAGGTAATTATAACTTTGAATATAGTCCTATTTTATTTTCAAAAAATTTTGCTAGCGAAGATTTGGTAAAAAATGCTGAGCTTTTTATTACATCAGATGGAGAAGAATATGCTATCTTAAAACATGGCAACGAATATGGTATTGATACTGATGTTCTTTATAATAACTGGTGGAATTCAAATCCGTCTGGAACATCCTTTGCCAAAATAACTGTAAATTCTGGTTCTTCTGAATATTATTATAAAGCTGGAGATTTAATTGGAAACATTTACACTAATAGAACAAATTCAATTATTTTAGGCAATTTTGTTAATTTATTCGGGGGCTTTAAAGGAACTGAACCAAATAGAATTAAGCCCGAAAATCTCACAGGTATATCTAAGATATATGGTTCTAATTCAACTTCCATTTATCAAAACGATAACGTATCATTAAACAAACAAAATAGTCAATTTTGTCTATTATATGATACATTATCTGATGGCAAGAATGAAACTAAAATCGGTTATAACTATTCCAATCCATACCATCTTATAACGTCTCGAGGAAATTCGATAATAGAAAATATCGGGTTTATTGGAGGTTGTGCAAATACATATCCTTATGTCAAAGCTGCAGTAGAAGGCATTACTAATGAAACTCTTATTAAGGGTTTATATATTGCTTCTGAAAATAATTTCGGCGGTGCAATATTATCTTTAGAAGGGTCGCTTTCAATTAAAAACTGTTCTTTTGAAAATAACGAATCATTCTATCACGGTTCTGCTATTGCTGCAATCGGTGGCAAATTAGATATTTCAAATTGCACATTTAAAAATAACAAATCAACTAATCACGGCGGTACAATATTTGCTGGCGGTAATAATATGCAGTTAGATATTGATAACTGCGTATTTGACAGTAATGTTGCAAAAGAAAACGGCGCAGGACTTTATATTACTTCACTTAATGTTGATACTTTCGGTTCTCTTGAAAGTTTTATAGCATCATTATTGCAAGAAAAATACACTGCTAATACTAAGGCTCTTATTAAGAATTCGGTATTCTCGAATAACTGTGCTTCACATGGTATAATCTATACAAGACATAATGGATTTACAGGATATAGTAATATCTTTGGTAAGAACTTCCTTACTTCAGATAATGGCACAGTAATTGAATTAACAGAATCAAATACAAAATATGTTTCTCCAAATTCTGTTATCAGTAATTCTTTGTTCTACTATAACAGAAATAATACTTCAACTAATCCTATATCAATTAGAACAGTTGGAGCTGGAAGTGCAGCTTATACCAATAAAGCCGTATTCAATAATAACTTGCTTTATTCTTCTGCTGGTATCTATAATAAGGATATAACTTATAGCACATTAGAGTTTAATGCTTCTGATGCTGGACTTAATGCTGTATGTAATGAACGGAAACTACTCAATAATAAATTTGACAATATCCTCAATACATACCTTATTAATAACTTTGTTCCTTATATTAGTGATGCTGGTAAAAAGCTTATTACTGAAGAAATTCCTTCAACTTTAAGAGCTTTAAAAGACAATAATTCTGAATTAACTGTAAGTGTTCCAGTTAAAGAACGATTCAGTGTTTATAATTTCGAAGACTGGATGATGACATTGGATATACTTAAAGCATATGAAACTGGTTTACATGAAAGAGAATTTGAAATTTATATCGGAAATGATGTAGACTTTGCTGGCAAAACTATTACTCGATTTGATATAGGACAAAAAGGAGAGTATGATCTCAGCAAGAATTTAGGCGATATTTATTTTATAGGAAATGGTCATAAAATGACTACTTCTATTTGTCCTAAGGATAATGATCCAGCTTACGGCGAAAACAAATATCAATATAAACTTGATATTGATGAACATGGTATTGATAGACATTTTGTAGGATTATTCCCTAAAACTACAACTCCAAGAAGAATAGTATTTGATGATTTCCATTTTGAATATGGTTATTCTTGGTCAACTTTTGATGCCGAAACGCATAAAAAAGTTATTAGTTCCGGCAATGCCATTAGACCTGCCGATGTGTATGGTGAAGAGTTCGGTAATAATGACTCTGGCTCATATGGAACATCAGGCCTATTTGGTTATGTAGATTTATTCTACAATAAATGCTCGTTCAAATATTGCAGTAATGCAACTTATACTAATGACGGCGGAACATTGTTCTTATATCAAGGCCACAACTATTTGAATCAATGTACATTTGAAAACAACTATGTTGATTCTAATGGAACTTGTGTTTATAACAAAGGTTCAGTTAAAGGCAATTATAGCACAGTAAAAGCTGCCGATAATAGGTCTACTATTTCATTGTATAATTGTTATGCAAGAAATAATAAGTGTACTCAAAACGCTTCTTGCGTCTATAATAACTCGGCAAATGAAACTGCGTGCACATATTGTAAATTTGAAGATAATATCAATATGCACACCGGTCAAGGCGGTGTATTTGTTCTCAAAGTTACAGAAAATAACGTTTTATACAATAATATCTTTATTGATAATACCCACCCAGATTCTTATACAGATTTGTCTGGTAAAACTGTTGAAAACTATAAAGGTAATTACATCTACGGTCCTACCGGTTCAAGAGGTGAAATTATTAAACTCAGTTATAATGGCAAAACTGCTGATGGCACTGAAGGTGATGTAGATTCTCTTTACTTCTTTAACAATACAATTTATCAAGATAAAAAGAACTTCCAGTCTTGGTTCTATTTTGATGCCGGAACTGAACAAACAGTTGGTAGTAATAAATTCTATTATACTATCAAAGATAAACGAGTTCACAATAACTTATTGCTTTCAAGCAAAGAAACATTAAGAGATATTAAAGGAACTTTCGAATCTCAAGTTTCTGAAAGCGATGGTAATAAAACACAAAAAACTGGTTTGGAAACCAATAATATTAATGATAATACTATTGTTAATTCTTTAACTGACCAAACTTTCTGGTCATTAACTTCTAACCAAGTTAATGCTGCTGGTAATTTTAGAACAAAGCTACATACTGAACAAGATTCAGCATTATATTCTAAATTAATTAATTCTTTGCAATTAATTGGTTCTTCTGTAAATCTTTCCTTATTACCGGAAGAAATCAAATTAGTCTTCAATAAATTTGAAGGTTCATATAAGAACCTTACAATTAGTCCAATAGATATTATTAATTTATGGATTGATGTGGTTGCTATTATTGCTGCATTGCCAGATATTAAGGTTGTTGAATATATCCTCAAAAATGATATTATCATTTCTCAAGATTACTATAATTCTGTCCTTAAAATAATAGCTGCTATTATTGCTGCACAGACTACTGGACAATTTAAGACTATTACCTATAATGCAGATGCAATTAGCGATGAAGTAGAATATCAATGGTCTATCGGAGATATGGTATATCCAGATTCTACAAGAATTTTAAGATATACTCCGGTAATTGACGATAACGAATTAATTCTTAAATGCTCTTTAACTGACGGTATTAATACTATTGAACTCAATGATATTACCCTTTTAATTGCCGAGCCTATTACAGCAAACTATAATAAAGAAACTATTGAAGAGTTTGAAACCAAAGAAACTTCATTAAGTGTTTCAGTCAATGAAACTATTGCTGAAAATGATGTTGTTACTTATCAATGGTCTATTAATACTCTAAAGGACAATAACTCGTATGCTAATGTTGCTACTGGTTCAACCTATAAAATAGACGAACTTGAATTAACTGATGCCGGTTATTATAAATGTATTATTACCTATATGCCGGCAAAGTTCCAGCATGGTAGATCTTTTACTGCAACTCAAATTGAAAATTCTTCTGTTGATTTTATCAATTTAATTGTATATGCTGCAATTAAGATTAATAATGAATTAACAACTACTGGTTCAGTAATTGAAGGTGTTTCTGACAGAGGTGAATTAAGACTTAGACTTGGTGATACCTTACACTTACATACCGAATTATTGCAAGGTTGGGAACCGAGATTTGAATGGCAAAAATCAACAAATGATGGTGAAACTTGGACAAGTCTTGCATCTCTCCCATTAGTAGATTGTAAAGCAAATACTGATTACGAAGAAGTACAAACTTCCAGAATTAATGATAATGCTTTATACCGAGCTCACGTTGCAAACTTCTATCCCGGAACTGATACAATAGGAACAGAAGATTATTCTTCTCCTGTAGTATTCTTACGAGTTCTTAGAGCTGCAAAAACTGGCGACGAAATTACATCTAATATTGTTCTTTGTAAAATTCCATTTGGTGATTTACTTAAAAACAATATTAGAATTGATAAAAAGTTTATGGTCTTTACTTCTGCACAAAATAAAGATTTATATAATAATCCTGTCGATGCAGAAAATTCAACACCGACATTGCATAAGCGTAATCCTGAATCTATTTGGTCAAAGGATTCTAAAGGAAATCTTAACCAAAATTATACCCAATTCTCATTCCCGACCGATTTGGATATTGATAAAGAATCTGGCCAATATGGTATTGCCGCTGATGAAAAAGAACGTAAAGTCTATATCTTAGATTTACAAAATCTTAATTATGATAAAGCAAACCACATCAACACACCATTATTAGAAATCAATATTCCAAACTATATCGGAAAACAAGTTGGCAATAACTATGTGTTTGAACGTTTAGGATTTACTGTTTATATGCACGGCGATTATATTGCTGTATCGGACCCATATGCTTGGAAATCTAATGACGGAGCAAATACTATAAAATATACTGGTAGAGTATTCATATTCAAATATTTTAAAGGATCAAATTCTGTCAGGTTATTGAATATAATGCAATCACCTAACGAGACCGAAAATGGTTCATATGGTGATGATATTGAATTTGATAATTATGGCAATATTTTAATTTCCGCTTCTGAAGAATTACAAGAAGTTCAAATTGGTTATAATATCAATATTGATGGTTCGATTTCTCCTGCTATCAATGCTGACAATAAACTTGCTTTCCATACAAAAGGAAAAGTATATGTTTATTCAATGGATGATATTGAGCATGCAACTGATGTATTAAAACTTATTGCTCCTAAACAGATATTGTCTTCTCAATATATTCCTGGGTCAATCGACTATAATAAAGGCGATTGGGGTGTATTAAAAACTAAGTATTATTCACAGTCAAAATATTTTATTAAAGACGCTTTTGGCGGCAAGAGAATTAATGAAAGTTTTGCAGATTATGCGTCTTATGTAGAATACTATAATTTCAATTATAAGTATGACTTTACTTACAAAGCCCAATTCCCAACAATATATACAGAGACCGATTTTAGACAAGGCAATTCGGCGGGTTCAAAAATTGAGTACGGAATTCAATATTCATACTATACAAATAATACCGATGAATTATTTGGCTCTTGCATGTCAATTAATAATGATTGCTTGTTAATCGGAGCTCCGTTCTATAATCAAAATCAAGGCTATGTTGAACTTTGGAAATTTGTAAAAACTTCTGATGACTCTAAAGACGGTAAGTATGTCTATAATACCAATGTCCAAAATATTAACCCGAATAAGTTAACTTGTTTTGGGCAAAATGTTGAAATGGGTGAAAACTTCTTCTTGGTAGGATATAAATCCGGAGTTCAAATTCAAGGCGTCAACTTGTTTGATTATTCAACCAGTAAAGTTATCAACAATAATATTGAAATTGCTCCAGCAATAACAAGAGCAGCTTCATTCGGCAATTCTCTTGATTCTTATGGAAATACTTTCTTAGTGGGTTCTCCTGATGAAGGAAAAATCTACCGCTACAGCTATACTCCAACTTCAGATACTGCTTCAAATCTTACGCAATTACAATTAATTGACTTAGAAAAACAAGCATCTGTTATCGAGTTTGGTTCTAAACTTGTAATGGTAAATGATAAAATACTTGCTTCTTATAAATCTTACGGTTCAGAAGAAACAGTTTATGGAGAAAAAATAGTAAGCATAGGCGAAGGGGCAGTATTACAATACACTCTAATTGGAGGAGATTTCAGACTCCTATAAAAATAAAGGATAGATAAGAATAACATGATAGACCAGAAATTAGAATTACTTTCAGTTTCATCTACTGATAAATCCGCCGTTTTTAAAGTTATTTTAAACGGCGAAGAAAAAGTTTTTATAGGTAAAGTCCCAAAAGGATATTTGTTTGATAGTATTCCGGCTGTTAAAACAGACGCCGATGTATTGAATACATTTAAGTTCAATAGTCCTATGAGAACTATTGACTCTTTCCAAAAGACTTATTCTATTGATAAAAAAGTAATTACTGATGACGATAAAAAGAAAGATATAATTATTCCAGTTGTGGTATCTCAAGACATTGTTCAACTCGGTAATTATATGTTCTCGATGTCTAAGATGACTAATAATGCCATCTTATATTTGCTTTATAAAAATAGGTTAGTTAACCGATATGTAGATGATAAAACAAATATTACTTATTACTATCTTGATAATGAATTTGCTAATAAAGATTCAGCAGAAATTTTAGCCGCTTTAAGAAATGAAAATTCGCCTTGGAGTTTTACAAAATTCGGCGATACTGAAAATAATTTATATGCTATTGAAAAGAAAACATTAGTAACTTCTGATAATGCTGAATTAAAAGCCAATTATAAGAACTTACCAGGTTATACAATATTTCAGGATAGGCAGGTTGTTTCAGAAAAAGAAGACGAAATGCCATTTAGTATGCTGTTCGAATATGACGAAGACTATCAATATACTGATGAAGAATCTCAAATATTCGTCAACTTTTTGCAACTGAAAAACCACCTATCCCCATTTTTTAATGTCGAAGTAGATAAAGACAATGCTTTCAAAGCTTGGAGAAAATTTAGAAAAATTGCCAATAGTAATAATACTATTTGGATGACTTATAATTATGAGACTCCAAGAACTTTAACTACTACAACACTTACAGAAGATAATCCGATTCTTGCCGAACGCGCAACTTGTGATATGAATGGTAAATTTAAAGATTATGCAGATAATAATGTTCAAGATTACTATTCTAAATATTACTATGATTCTGTAAGCAAATCTTATAAGAAAAATCCCAATCTTACTGATACTACAAGTAAAGAAACCATCTTGGGATTTATGAATGAAAAATCAGGATATAATAAAAATCTTGATAATTTTGAAAATGGGTTTACGCTTCATACAGAAGTTGATACTGAATCATTTAAATCAAAATTTTTAGCATTTAATCATATAAGAGAAAAACTTGATGCTAACAATGGCGATTATATGACAACTCAAGAAATAGCTTCAGTTATTCTTGAAAATAATTCCCAAGTTGTTGTTCCGGTTTATAATGATGAAGGTATAGATATTTCAGCAGAAGTTTATAATGACCCTTCAAATAAGTATTATAATCCTCAGGCATATTATACTATTGAGTCAAAACTTATTGATGAAAAAGATTCTTCTAAAGGTTCAGATTTAATCTTTAAAGTTATTAAAGATAATAACTCGGTCGCAGTGGCAAACACTAAAATTACATTGCCTTATATTATTCCTAAGGGTACGATGGGAATAGGATACTGGTATGGAGACGATATTATTATGTCTCGAGACAAAAGTATAGGTAATGGTAAATATTGGAATTTAGATAATCCTATTAGCTCTAATAATGATACTCCATTTACTCATTACAGCAAAGGCGTTGCTTCTGTTACTGAGGCAAATGGAGACGATGTGCCTAATTTTAATCCAGCAGATTATGATGAGATTCAAGTTCCTGAATCAAAATACATAGGAGAAATTGACGAAGATGGTAAGATTGTGTATGAAACTCGATATGTATATAATTATGATCAAAAGCTTTATCCAACATCATTAACAGATAATTCTAAATCTCCTACAACATTCTTTAAATGGTTATTTAGTTCATTAAATTATCCTGATATTGGTATTACCAATAGTACTGAAAATGGTACTGCATGGTCTACTCCTGCAATAGGTGCAACAACATATGGTTATGGTAATTTGTCTTGGCTGACTTTTGTGCCCTATTTACCTGATGGAGTTATTAGATACCATCTATCATATCTTATAGAAGCAATATATGGCAAAGATGGTAAAACTAAATTATTAGATAATATTGATCCAGCAATTTCCCCAGAAGATATTGAAGATATTTTTATCAATGACTGCCCGACAACTAAACCAGCAGATTCTGAATCTGATGCAAGAAAAATAGCATATATTTTATATGTTTTGGATACTGGTTTTTATGAACCAGCAACTAATCCTGATAAAATAGTTGGAAAACATATTGATTTATCTAATTCAGATATTATTATGGGAATCAATCCTAATAGTGAATTAGGCACTATTTATAATAATGCTACCGGTTCTATTAAATCTGGTTTAAAAATTTTTGACCCCACATTTACTACTAAAATTAGAATAGATAAAAAAATTAATAATAAAACTGTTTCTTATAAAATAGTTTCTGAACAAGATTTAGTAAGAGGCTACTTATATTATGCAAGAAAATATCATTACTGGCATAAAGGTGATTCTATTATATTCCGTAATTTAAGAATTAGACCATTTATGCCGTCCCAATTAGCTTCAAATATTAGTTTTGTAAAATATCCTGAAGAATACAAATTTAAAAATGATTCAAAATATTATAATATTTGGAAAAATGGTTGTCCAAAATATAATAATATGGAAGAAGTTAATAAAGCATTTCCGGATCCTGATAAAATAACGGAAGGAACAATAATTACTGTTGGTCGAGGAGATCCCCGAAGGGATGATTTAACAGGTGTAGATGGATTATATGGCATAATGTATATGTTTTCTAACAAAGAATGGAAATCATTAGGAGAATATCGTAATGGTCAGCCTGATCTTTTTAGCCTTATGCGAATTTTTTCAATTATGAAAGCTCGGAAATATACTACAATTCCAGATATTCCAGAATCATATAATTTCTATACTTTTCCTACATTATATAGAACAAATTATAAAATGGTCATTGATATGTTTGGTTCAGCTATCGGAAGTCAATTTGTTAAAGGCCAAACAACAGACTCTAACGAAATCGTTAACGCCATTAAACAATCTTCTGATAAAACAACCTTTGTGGATTTAGCTGTTTCTTTTAAAGATTCTACTGGTCAAGATTACTTAATAGTTAAAACTTATATCAATGGCAAATTAGTTCAAAGTAATGAATTTAATAAAAATAGTTTTGAATTCAAATATCTTAAAGAAACATTTACAGATTTAAGTAATCTTAAATTTAATACTTATGGTAGAAATTACTGGGAATCCCCGCTTAGTTCATCTGGCGATACAATAAGTAAATTCCGTAATTATCCCCAGAATTATGTTGTCTTTAATTTTAAAAATATGGCTATGTGGAATTATCCATTATCGGCTTCCCAAATCAAACAAATTAAAGATAGATTACTTACCGGAAAATCTATTAATGATATTCTGACTGATTATTATGAAGTAAATCAATATAATGAATTTACTCAAACTGATAAAGATACTACCGAAAAAGCTAACACAACGGTTGTAGGCAGGGTCTTTAATATCGAAAAAGAAGAAAATAATCTTAACTATACATTCGATAATGAAGACGAAGAAATCTATAATCAGAAATTATTTAAGGTTCAAGATTTCGATTACTTAGATAAACTTGGCGGAATACATAGATTACTGGTTCAGAATGGTCGTAAATCAAATTTATATTCAGTTCGATTAAAAAATACAGGATTAGTTCCACCAGAAAATTCCGGTTATGAACTTGGAACAAAAGATAGACAAGATTATGAAGCTTATTACAATGAATGTAAAAATATGCTGGAAACTGCAGTCAAAACAATATGTGATAAAGTAGAACCAGTCAATGTTAAACTATTCAAAGTAATGATTGACTCCTAATCTTCTTTAATTCGAGTAATGGTTTTTAAAGCAATCCAATGATAAGTAAAGTCATTGGATTTTTGTTTTTGAATAGCCAATATAACCATTTCGAGTGTAGGATTAAATCCAACAAAATAACCAGAAAATGTTTTATTCTCAGAAGTAGTAATAGATACGTATTTGCTTACAAGATTTTCTAATGAGATATAATGAGCAAATTCTTGGTCTTCGAAATCTTCTGAATCTTCACCAACTTCATTATTCAAAACTTGTTCTTCTTTAGCAATATCTTCAATGGCTTGAAGTTTATCTGTTGTTTCATCAGGGGTCAGTCCCATTATAAGTTTGTCGGAGATCTTATGAGGAATACTTACATGGGCGGACATATCTCCTACTGCTTCAAAATCATTTAAACATAAAGGACAATGCTTCAATTTATTCACATCTTTTTCAAAAGACATAAAAGGAAACATACAATCACAACAAATATTAATAATAGGTTTGGGATTAGCTTCAGTCCAATTAACTAAATCCCTTTCAAATGCTTCATATTGTTCTTCATTTTGAGGATTCTTTTTAATAAGTTCCAGCTCTTGTTTTTCCTCACAATATGGGCAAACCAATTTAAGATTCTTTTTTGTCTTCTTTAAAGTCTTATAAGCAATTTTAGGAACTGCTATAAATTTTTTGCATACTGGACATTTAAAAATTTCAATTTCAGGAGGATTATCTTGCATTTGTTTAGCAAGAATAATAGTATTCTTATTGATTTTCTCCTGTAAAAGCTCAAGCTTCTCTTCGTTTGTCATCAGGCAATTCTTTCCAGTATTTTAAAAATTCTTCATCGGTCATTGGCTTCTTAGATTCCAATACCTTATTCTTATATAATTCTACTAAAAGTTTAATTTCTCGTTGATGTCTTAAAGTTATAAGAACAGCTTCTTTAGAAGAGATATAATTGAATACAGAAAAGAAGCACTGTTTAGGTGCTTCCTTCATATATCTAAAATATTTCTCTCTGGCTTCTGGACTAAGCATTCTTCTTAACAAGAATTACAGAATTCATTTTAATAAATGCTCTGAACTCTTTATTTTTATCCTTCATTGGATTCTGTGTTATAATAGCATATCGGTCGACCAAAACTTCGTCTCCTATATGGATATTGTATTTCTTTTCAGTAGCAGGATTGATATTCTTAACTTTGCAAGTAATAGTCTTAGTAAGGGCATTATTCTTTGAGAAAGGTACAATAATACCTCCTATAATCTCTTCAGGATTTATAGTATCTCTATCAACATCAAGTTGAATTACTTCATTAGCACAAATTACTTGTTCCTTTTGCATTTACAAAATTTAATTTAAATTTTATTAATGGATCCTACTAATATTAAATTACAAAACCTAAATGAGAAACGTTCACTGAAACAGGCAATGCTTGTTAGATGTGTTTCTAATCTTTCAGGTTTCACAGTTGGAAATATCTATACCGTAAACATTACTCAAAATGAGTATGATTACAGTTATTCAATCATTGATAATTCTAATACAACACAAGTCTTAAACGAGACTACATTCAATAGCTATTTTTCAATCCTCGATTAATTATGTCACAAAATAAAGCTCCTATTTCAACTAATACTGTTCGTAGTAAAAAACCTATTGTAGAAGACGTAGTAGAACCTGCAAACAAGGTTATATCTTTTACAGACCTTTCTTCTATCTTAAATTCGAATACCGGTTCAGGTTATTACGAGATCTATATTCCAAGTCAAGATAAGACTTATACATTTAAACAGCTTACAGTAGGACAGCAAAGAAGCATCTCTAAGAACTCTGCCGATTTTGAACAGCGTAGAGAACAAACAATGCTTAGAGTCAATATTCTTAAAGAACTTTGTCTTGATAAGACTATTGAACCTTTGGCTTTTACATGGCCTGAATTTGTTATGTGCTTGGCTCAGATTAGAGACAATAATTTTACTACGCCTATTACATTCAAACTCAAGTGTCCCGATCAGGAAGAATGTCAGGCCAAGTTTGACTATGATGTAGACTTGGGTCAGATTATTTCAAATCTTGAAGACCTTACAAGGGGTGCCATTGAATCAGATTATAAATTCGAATTCGAAATGAATGGGCATACTATTACATTTATTTTGAATTATCCTACTGTAAACAAGTATGTAGATATGCTCGAATATTCTTCTAAGATTCAGAATCCGGAAGATGCCGAAAACTTTGCAACTGTTGCTTTTTCTTATGCCTATATTAAAGACATTTTAGTTGATGGTCAAAAGGTTGTAGGTAATACCTTTAATGACATAAGAAGCCTTACTAACTATATCGATACAACCTTGCAATTTGACTATGTAAAATATATCAAGACACTTGATAAGTATTTTGACAAATATACTAAGGTTCTTGAAGTTGAAGCTACTTGCCCAAAATGTCATAAGAAAGTTCCGTTAACTCTCGATATTGACGATTTTTTCTATCGCTCGTAAGACTGGATTCTTTCTTTTATACACAGTCTTACGATAAAGAAATCTGGATAGCTGAAATGAAATACAGTCTATCATCTCCAATAAATCAGATGATAGCTTTCGATTTTGAATACTTATTTGACAAATTTATAGAGAATGAGACTGAGCGGCAAAGCTCAAGTTCTCAATCCTCTGGAAATTCAGGTCTTAATTTGAGCAGGTAATTATCTACCTGCTCTTTTCTTTCCTCTGGCCTTTGCTTTGTTCTTAGAACCCTTCGGACGACCACGTTTACCACCTGAACGTTTATGTGCGGCAGCCTTTGCCTTTGCTCTACGTTCTTTTTCGGCTTTAGGAAGCGCGGGTCTACCAACTTTTCCGCGAACCTTCTTTGCAGGCTTTTTAGCTTTTGCCTTGTTCTTAGAACCCTTCGGACGACCACGTTTACCCTTCTTAGAAGCTTTAGCTTTTGCTATTGCAGCTTTTTCTTCAGGAGTTTTACGATGATATGCTCTTTTCTGAGGCTTTTCAAAAGAGTTGGCAATTTCAAGCGGAGTAGAAGCCGAAGCATTATATTCTTCAATTTCTTCAGGAGTAGCATCTTCTCTAATGCCGATACAAACCACAATACCGTTTTCAAGTTTACGCTTCAAAAACTGAGAAGTTTCCTTGCAAACCTTTTCGAAATATTCAGGAAGTCTTTTTTCATTAACTTGTTTTTTAGAAACAGATTTCAAAGTCGAGCAGAAAGCTTCAAATTCAGGTTCACAAACGGCAAGAGGTTTCTTACTGTATTCGTCCTTGTAAAAGGAGATTTCAAACAACGGTTTATTCATAATTTAGTATTCCTTTCTTAATTTTGTATGATGTTATCATAGCATAGTTTTTTCAAAAAGTAAATAAAAATTTTCAATTATTTTAATATTTTTATTTGTTTAAAAATAAAGGACTTACGTAAATTGTAAGTCCTTCAAAATCAAAAATTTAATATTTATTTTTCAAAATTCAAAATCATGCTATCTTTTCTTATAAAAGTTATAAGAATCGTTTACAGTATACTGATGGTTAAAGCACATAACCTCTAACTTGTTATCCGAAGATTCACAAGATTCTTTTCAATATCTTTTATTATTTTTGGATTAAAGAATGATTTATTAACTTTAAAAGAATTACCTAAACCTCTTCTAAGAATATTAAGAGAACCATTTATATCAGCATTAATAACTTTGCCAGTACCCGATTTAAATAAACCTCTTTTAATTCTTCTACCAATATATTTGTCATGATGACAAATTTCTTCATTATCTAAGAAGGAGCATTTAGAAGTATAGCTTTCATTTAAAGTTATTAAATGAATATTATGCTCTTCTAACTTGTATTTTAATAGATTAATGAATGTATTAAACGGTATTTGAATAAAGTTTTGATTATTCTTTTTAGACATATTACATTTTTGTTTCCATTGCTTATTCAAACCAACAAAACAATATTTTATATTATTTTGTTTAGCCATTAAAGTTATATACTTCGATGCTTTGTGCATATAATCTAATATTAAATTATTTCGTTTTAATGTTAGTTTTTGTGCAGCAAATCCTGTATAGATATTCTTTTTTGAATAAGCTAACTTAATTTTTGCAAGTTTCTTATTATAGTACTGATTTATGCTTTTCAAGTTCCTACCGTTGATAATTAAAGACATACCATTATCTGAAGTTATAGTTGCAAGATTATTAACACCTAAATCAATTCCCATACAATTTTCTCGCAAATCAATTCCAACAATATCATCCACTTGTTTTTCATACACAATTTCTACTACAATATAGTATCCTTTATGTACAATTCTTATTTGTTGGAAGTTTTCAATTTTAGATTTAATATTTAATTTAATCGTTTTTGAAAGGTATATTTGTCCGTCTTTTATTTTAGCACATTGATTAGTGTAAACAGCTATAGACCGTCCTTTAGATTTATCTTTATAATTTGGTAATTTAGGACATCCAGTGAATTTAGATGGACAATTTTTATAAGCTTTAATTGCTTTATAAAAAGATTTAAAATTCCGATATACAAGCTTTATAGTTTGTTGAGCAACTTGAGCTTTTAAAGTTCTATAATCAATTTGATTTAATTTTGATAATCTTGTAGATAATTCATATTCAGAAATAAATCTATCTTTAACAATTAAATCTTTAAATTCCTCTATTGCATTATGATTCCTAACAAAAGCTTGCCTTAAAATATATGTAGTATAATTATAAAGGTTCTTAGAATCAAAACAAATACTATCTAAAAGACCATAATCTTCTGATCTTTTAGTTATAATATGTTTCTCAACTCTTTGAACTTTCATATATTTTTATTTAACACTTTTATAAGTTCTAATTTTATTTATACATTTTCTTCAAGCTTTAAATCTTTAGCAATAAGTTTTAATTTTTCTTTTCTTCTATTAGAATAAAGTTTCATAGCAAAACAATGAATTAAATCAACTATTTCTTTAAAGATTTCTTTTTCTAAAAGTTGACTATCGTTAATTTCATTTAAGACTATAATTTCACAATCAAATTGAGCAAATAAATTTTTGAATAAATCAAATGATATTCTTGATAATCTGTCTTTGTAAGTTATAAAAACTTTTGATACTTTATGATCTATAATATCATTTAATAATTCAGAAAATGCCTTTCTATCAAAATTTATTCCTGAACCTATATCTTGATATATCTTAGATATTTTAATATTATTTTTACTACAAAATGTTTGGATAATTTCTTTTTGATTTTCTAAATCTTGTTTTTGCTTAGGAGTTGATACTCGACAATAAATAACTCCATATCTTTTTTCTTTATAAGATTTACCCATTAAGTTATAAACAGATTCTGGTTCATAATCCCAATAGCCATTTGGTAATCTTTTTCCTTTTAATTTCCCCTGATTAATATATTTTGAAAGAGTTGGCCGAGTTATTTGTAATAGTTTTAATACTTTCTTTGCTTTCATAAAACTATTTATACTTTAACTATTAAAAGAATATATAACTTTTATATAGTTTATTTAGAAAAATAGTCTATATAAAGCTTAAAATATTGTTCATTTCCTATTGTGACAGGTTCCCACCTTTTTGAAAATAAAGCATTTACAAGTTTCTTAGTAAGAATATGTTTTGCAGATGGTTCAATACCATCATATAACTGTTTTTTAATTGAGAACTTAGATATAAGCAAACTCAGCTTCATAGTTTAATGTTTACTACCTTTACTTTACTATAATCTATATTCTTAAGAGCATTATTTATACGCTTACCAGCTGCTATAAATTCAGGTGAAGGATGATCAAGTTCAAAACACAAAGCGTCCCAATCATCTTTAAAATGTGGTTGAGTGGCTTCATAGAGTTTCTGACGTTCTTTTTCTTTAACTACTTCATTTATAGCTTTAAGAATTTTCTGTGTTTCTTTTTTCATTTTTATTATTTAATATGCGCTATTTTCTTGAAAAAGTAAATAAAAATTTTCAATTATTTTAATATTTTTATTTGTTTAAAAATAAAGGACTTACGTAAATTGTAAGTCCTTCAAAATCAAAAATTTAATAATATTAACAATATCCTTGAATAGTTTTAAATACTTGGTCTTTTCGAGTCAAAATATTACGTCTCTGTTGACGAACACAGAAATTAAAAAGTTCCAGACGAAAGCGTTTCCAAGAGCCAAATAGATGTTCAATAAGATTGCTCGAAGGCAAACTACCAGCTTCATATTCAGAATACATATCGCGATAAAAATCACGAGTTACTCCACCAAGAAGATACTCGGTCGGTTCATATGTTCCAAGCTGAACAACTCGGTCAAGAACGAATCTCTGTGCATCTTCTGTTCCTCGTTCCTCAACAATTGCCGATACCATTCGACCAAACATATTTGCTGTCTGAGGATTAACTGTTTCATGTATTCTGTCTATTACCTTATTAGTAATCATATTATCTCCTTTTGTTAAGTTTATCAAGAAGTCATTTCTTGATTTTTATGACTTTATTAAAGACTATTTCTGTAGAAAAGTAAATAAAAATTTTCAAGAAAATGAAAAATAATTCTAACTTATTAGAAATAAACTATTTAAGCAGTGATTTAAAGCATTCAATTTCATCAAGATTTACATAATCTTGTGTGTAAATTTCCAATTCTTTATCTTTCAATAACTTATCTTCAACTTTATAAGGATCATAAACCTGAGACTCCCAGTCCATAAAAAGAAGTTCAGCATTGCAGTTTACATAATTCTCCTTATACATTTCAAGCCACGGATATTCATCAACACATATAAGAGTTATCTGAAGGCCGTTATAAAGGAGTTTAAAAGTATGTTTGTTCCTATCCTGGGTCCTACTGAAAATAATATTCTTAAATCTCTTATCAATATATTCAGGCAAAGCTGAACTAAGAATAATATAATTCTGAATCTTCTTATTAAGAAGGATTGACAAACAAGTTTCATTGCAAAAATAATGTTCATGTACTGGCCATACTGTATGGCAATACTGAAGAAAATTAAAAGCAATATCGAGTTCTCTTGGAGATTTGGTAGTTGACATTAAGTAATTTAGATTTATTTCTTTTGTGATTTAATAAATTCGTTGAATGCTTCCCTATTATTAAACTTAGAATTTTTATTTTTCTTAGTTAATTTATTGAATTTTTTAGAAGCATTAACTTTCTTATCAGGATTGGACTTGTTAATTTCTGTTTGTATAGCTTCTTTTTTAATCTGAATTTCATTACGTTCTCTTTCAAGAAGTTCTTCACATTCAGAATAGAAGTTTTTACATTCAAAATTCACCATAAATGATTTAGGTGACAAGTTTGCAAGAAATAAACCATCAAGACTTCTTAATCTTGATATTGCTACATATGCTTGACCAGGAGCAAAAATACGTTTTAAATCAATAAACGCTTTATCTAATGTTAAACCCTGGGATTTATGACAACTGATTGCATAACCTAATTTTAAAGGAATCTGACATCTTTTAGCAACAATATCTCCGTCAACCATATATTCATTATCATAGGGAATAATATCTTTAACTATTCCATTGTCAAATTCGACAGTAACATAATGGGGTTGACAAGAAATTACTTTACCAGTAGAACCATTAATTAACCCGTAAGGAGTATCAATATTCCTTAATAGAACAACTCGGGCCGAAGGTTTAAGATGTAATTCCTTTTCAATTAAAGAATTTTTATCGAAAAATTTTATATATTTTTCGTTTACTGCAGTATCTTTTGCATAATAAATGGTTTCCGGTTCATCAATCTGGTTGAACTTATGATTATTCCAAGCATCTACTTCTTCATTAGTAGCATACATTCTGATAATATCTTCAGATACGTTTTCTAATTCTCTTTCATGAAGAAGTTGGTATGAAGATTCAGATAATTTACCAGTTCTACATTCTGAAAGAACTTGACAAAAAACTGGATCAGATTGACGATGAGAATGAGTTAGAATATGGATTTTAAAATTACCAGCTTTAAAAGCATCAGATTGAAATAGAAAACCATATTCACTAACAGGAGGTAACTGCATAAAATCTCCAATAAGGATAACTTTAACTCCTCCAAAAGGTTTAGGATTTTTACGAGCTTGTCTAAGACAGTATTCTAATAAAGAAAAAATTAATGTATCACACATTGAACATTCTTCAATAACAAGATATTCTAATGCACAGAATTTTTTCTTACTTTTTTTGAGTATAGAAGCAACTAAAGCATTAAAATCCATATTAATATGGTAAAATCCCATAAAAGAATGCAATGTTACTCCTTTAACATTTAAAGCTGAAATACCTGTTGTAGAAGTTACTACTAATTTTTTTCCAAGATATTGACGTAAACAATTTAGAAGATAACTTTTACCAGTACCAGGATTTCCTCCAATATAATGATTCGAATCATCTTGTATAATAGATTTAAAGACTTTCTTTTGATCTTCTGACATTGATTTAGTAGAACAAAAAAAGTCAATATTAAAATCTGAAGTTAAAGATGAATTCTTCATTATAAGTTTTATTACCAGAATAAAAGTTTAATTCTTAAAAAGATTTTAAGTTAAAGAAGAAAAATCAAAAAAAAAAAAATAAGAAATCCAGTTTCTTATAAGATTTTTATTCGACTCTAAGAGTCTATTCCGGCCATTTTTGTTTACCAGTTTGATTCAATTTTTAACTCATTAAGAATGTTAATTTTAATTGAGCTTCGCTCTAAGATTTAAGATTCTTGATTGGTTTAATATTTGAATGAGGTTGATTTAGAAGCTTTCGCGTTGCTCAGCTTCAGGACTCTGTCCTAACCTGCAACTCCGTTGAGGCAAGAACGGAGTTCTTGACTCCATATTTTATTTTTTTTTTCTTTTACTAAAAGTTACTAAATTAATTGTTTATAAGTTTGTAAAAATGTTTTAATGCTTTATTAGTTTAAATGCTTATTAAGAATTTAATAAATTAAATCTAAAAATCTTATTTTATAAAAGTATAGTAATACTATTACCGAACGTAGAAGAAGTTTTAAACAAAATAAAAAGAATCTTCAATTTTCTGGTTTTCAATCCGCATCTTTTAAAGAGGTTATTCATTAAAAAACAAATAACGTTTAAACGCGTCAACTTTTCCAAGTGTTAAAAGAATGGTCCATTTTCAGCTGCAGCCTCTAATTTATCAGGAACAGTAATCTACAACCGGCATCTAATGCGCCAGTAGCCTGATAAACTTGTACCGCTTCGAATCTATTCACGATTTACTTATATTTCCAAGCTTGGTCGATTTATAACATTGTTATAATCAACGATTCGGGAAGTGTTTTAAGTTTCCGCTGGTCGGGTTCTTGGCTCAGACTGAAGTTTTTAATTTCAATCCGTCTTACTGTCTCGATATATGCAAACCATATTGAGAATAATATAATCTACATATTGTTTCCGGCCTTACTGCCCTAAAACAATTTATCAGATTCTAATAGGGAGTTTCAATCGTGTTTTGGTTCCCTGACGCAGGTGTATCTAAGAGATTTTAACCACATTAGGAGGCGTCAACCTTCGAAATTAATCTAAGCACTGTATCAACTTTAATTAAGCATTAAAAAAAGTTTGAATCTATACCCTAATGTCCGCCAAGGAAAAGTTTAAAGGTAGTTATAAAATTAACCAATGGGGATATTCTCTATAATCCCAAATTTTGAACAGCTTCATGTTCATTAATCTAAGTTTTATGTATATCTTAGAGTGGTCTACTTGTGTACTTGTAAACCGTGAAGAAGTTCAGAACATTGCGTAATGAAATCTTCGAAGCATCCTTTATAATCTGCTTAAAGCTTCTTCATAACCTGCAGATCGCTTAACTCAAACGCTCACGAATTGGCCCTTATTGAGTACTGACAAGCTCGTTAAGTGGAAAGGTTATGAAGCAATGCCTGGAGAACCGGTAGCCAAATTGCGTAAGTTGATCTTCTTACACTGTTTCACTCCTTGTTGCAACACTACGCAGCAAGGCGAGATTGACGTCTAATTCGATTTATCAGCTAAAACCTTGGGGATATTACTCTCAAAAGGAAAACTCGGCCGGATTTACCCAGCCCTGTTTATTTGAATCTCAATCTCTTGAAATTCGAATGCTTCATTGGTCGATTTTATAACCTATGTGATTTATTAAAGAACAATTTTCTTATTAATTTGAATTTAGTTCAAATAAAAAGAAAGGAACAAGATTTTTAATGTTGCAGCATCGAAGTTCTTGTTCCCAAAGTCCCTTGCGGGATGAATTATAAATTTAATTCCTTCGAACTGCAACGATTTTATTTATTGAAAAACTTTTCTAAAAGTCTTAAAATTAGCCATTTTTTGAACAAATTTTAAATATTTTTAAATTATTGATAATCATTATATTCTGAAAAAAAAAACAATTTATGACTAAATAGTTTTAAATTTTTAATTTATTAATCGATTAACAATGATGAAAAAATTATTTTGTTCAATTCTTTTAATGGCTGCAGTAGCTCTTAGTGCTGCACCTGTTCTTAAAACTGGAGACTTTTCTGCAAAAGACCCAAATAAAATGGAAGTTGCAGTTTTGTCTGATAAAGTTCTTGAAGCCATAGCAACTGTTGCTCCTGATAAAGGAATTTCTCCTATTTGGAGTACCTGTGATACTGTTAATGTTGCTCCTGGTGGTATTTCGTCTGTCGACTTTGTTAAAGTTACTGGAATTTCGGATGCAGAAATGCAGAAGTTGCTTTTAGACAATCTCAACAAGAATTTGGTTCCTGTAGTTAAAGCTGTAAATGCTTCGAGATTTTTCTTTTCAGTTTATATTGAAAGAACAATTGAAGGCGCAAAATGGTTTAAATCACTACCACAGGAAACAAGAATTCAAATGATTGCAACATATGCAGCAATTAATGCAGGCTTTGCCTCAGGTGATTTTAGCAAAAATTATCTCCTTAATGATAATGCTATTATATTTGAAAACGGTTATAGATGGTTTAACGGAGCCAATGTTACTATTACTGAATATCAAGCTAAAATGATTGCCGAAGTTTCTGGCGGTA
>ERZ808278.147-NODE-147-length-58143-cov-131.545276_pt1 | contig 58143 bp, 47 predicted proteins | sample MGYA00521239_ERZ808278 | MGnify/ENA primary metagenome ERZ808278 (study PRJEB31516, sample SAMN03275600) | gut metagenome | biome: mammalia-associated habitat; material: feces | host: Papio cynocephalus | place: Kenya | collected 2012-07-17 ... | reverse complement strand
TTATATCATTTTTTAATAATGTTGTCAAGTACTTATTTTTTTTAAATTGCGAACTTATACTAAAGGTTCACCATATCCATCATACCCATCTTGTCTAAGTATTTCTAAAGTTGCTTCTTTATATTTTTTAGGTACTTGGTCTATAGTTTTTATTTTTTTTTCTATTAAATTTGCATATATTCTAGCCATTATTGTAAACCTCCTTCTTGTAAAGATAAAATCATTTCAGTTAATTCTGCTAATGCCTCTTCGTGTTCTGTATCAACTTGTTTTAATTGTGTTATTTTGTCATCTATAGTCATTTCTTGTTCTACTAAATCCATTTGTTTTACTGCATACACTATTGTTATTGTTTCATCTTGTTCTGTATAACCAGTTATAACAAGATACTCAGTTTCTGCGTCGTATGTAGGTTGTTGGTCTATAACTTCTTTAAACCCATATCTAGTCATTAAAGCTATAGATTTGTTAAACCCTACTATTGTTCTCCCATCATTTAATTTGTAATTTTGTGGAGCATATTCTAATACTCCTTCATTTAATTTTGCATACATAATTTTTACCTCCTATTTTTATATATTAAACTTACCTGTATATATTGTAATAGTACTTCCAGCAAGAATTTTATTTTCTTTATCTGCATAATATGTTCTAAATCGTATTGAAGTAGGTAAGTTTGCTAGTTTATTGCCAGACTTAGCTTCACACATAACACATTTATTATTTAACTTATAGCATGTTAAAAAATTGGTGTATGATGTACCAGAGTTATTTGGATAATAATTACTAGACTCATTTTTATTAATTTGATATGTAAGCCACTCTGATGTATTAAAATTCACATTACAATCAAATATTATAATATCAAAATCCCCATATTTTGTTAAATCTAACCATTCTGTTTGCTGTATTGTATCTTCTGTGAAAGTTATTACTTCCTTCAATTCTAATTGATTTAATAGCAATTTTTTACTCATAGATAATCACCCCACCTAACCATTCTGTAGTATATGTGAAAATAAATTCATATGTTTTATTGGCAGATATTGTCGGAGTATTTCCATTTTGCCATTTGCAAGCTGGTAATGTTAAAGTTAAATCCGCTGTTGTGTTAAAAAATAAATGAATTTCAGTAAAAGAAGTAACTGTTGGTAATGTAATTTCAGTACCATCTACAACAGTAACAGTTTGATATTTATCTGTTGTTAACGATAAAGTAGTACCTGATATATTAGTAGTTACTAAAGTATCACTACTTCCACCAGTACCATTTTCTCCTTTTGGAATGCCTAAATTAAGTAATGGATTTTGTGCAGTTCCTGTAATACTTGCAGTAGCATTACTTCCACTATCTAGTGTTTCTACTGTACCAATCTGTAAATTAGGAACTAATGATTGTAACCATTGCCCTATATTTCCTCCAAAACCTTGCTCTTGTGCTAATTCATATGCTGATAATCCATTGTTACCTTTCAAGTCTACTAATGCAACAAGATTAGTCCAATCTGTATCTCCTACATATCTCCATTGTATATGGGTTGTACTTTTTTGGAGTTCTATTTCTTTTCCGTTTGTACCACCTCCAGTCGTAGATGTTGGCAAAGTAATAGTTTTTATAGTTTTACTATTAGCAAAAAATGTTAATACATTATCAGAAAGTGTTATATCATCAAATTTTTCGTTCGTAATATCTCCTAATTGTGTATTAATTGTCTCTATATCTTCTCTAGCTTTAGCATCTTCAAGATTAACTTCTGCTCCGTTTATTTCTATTATATTTGCATCTGACATTTAAATCATTCTCCTTTCTTTATAATAATCTTTTTAGATTTTTCATCATAAGAAGCTTGAGTGACTTCTGATTTAGGTACAAATGTTTTAGAAACACCATTTATAGTTACTACTAACTCTCCGTTGTCGTTAAATGAGAACATAGTATTTAATTTTGTATTTATCGCAGCTATATCCTCTTTTATTTTAGCATCTTTATAATTCTCTAATCCTTTAAGTTTTGTTTCATAAGCAGTAGTAAAATCTACAGTAGATAATCCTTTTCCAGCAACTTTATCAACTTTATTCTTTAAAGAATCATCTACATATTTTTTATTTACATCTGCAATCATAGGAGTTAAAGGAACACTAATTTGAGAACTTGTATCATCGCTCATTCTTCTAGTCAACATAATCCATTTATAAGGGGAATCAGTAGTAGATGTTAAAGTTATTTGACAAACAATATCCCTAGCACCACTCATTGATTCTACTTTAAGAATTTCTATTTGTATTTCACAATTACCACTTATAGGATTATCTTTAGCCCTACTTTGTCCTCTAAACACTTGATTTATTTGAATATCAACTGTATCTATAAGGGTATCTAAAGATTGAAGGATAGTACTTTCTGCATCAAATGATACTTCTGTAGTCGCTAAGTCCGTGAATATTTGTATAGTTTTATTTTCACCTATTTGTTCTTGAAGGCTAGGTAATTCAGTCCCCTGATCTATCTTTTCTCCGTTTTCTTTAAGTAAATATAGCTTATTATCTTCAATAGAAGTTTTCTTAGGAAAGTTTCCATCAACATATTTTCTACTAGCAGGTATATTAACACTTTCATATATACACTCTGCATATGCTTCTTTTTCTTCTGTTGTTTTAGGTTTAGGTAGTTTTACATTTTCCAAAAGAGATAATAATTTTTCATCTTCTATTCCATAAGATTTAATTATTTGATAAACTTGATATATTTGAATTGTTGTTCTAGGATAAGAAACTTTTCCATATTCCTTCCCATACTTTTCATTAAAATATTTAATTAATTTATTCATTTAATCACCTATCTTTCAAATACTTCTACATATTTACTACTAGCAGTTATATAATAACCTGCTTTCACCAAATACATATCTGTTCCTGATCTCTCTATCTTCTTAACAATAGTAAGTGCTTCTCCTTTTTCTGCCTTACCACAAACAGATTTAGATTCAAAATCAGGAGTACTATGTACATTAACATCTTGAAGAACTCTTAAATATTGAGTTTTAGTAGAGTTATTCTTTGTGTTATTAGGAACTTGTGTTACTTTTCCTTTACCATTAGTACAGTTTACAATATCAGACAATTTTATCTTACCTGCTTTTAAGTTATAGCAGTCTAATCTGAATTGCTCATATTTCTTTGGATTAAGCACCATATATATAGGACATAATTTATAAGCACGACCTACAACATCTGTATGTCTTATTATATCTTTTTTAGGATTTAACCCTTTATTAGCACATAACCAAGCACATAAATGTACCATAGCCTTATATGTGGCATCTGTATAATGATTGTCTTTTCCTGTCGTTGCAACTTCTATTCCAACGGCATATGAATTCGCACTATTAGTAGCATAACATATTTCATTTAGCGGAATTAATTGATATATTGTTCCGTCTAAGTCAATTACGAAATGAGCAGATGCATATATATATCTGCCGTTTACCTTGTATCCGTTGGCTACGACATTGTTAAAATAGCTAACTGTAGCAGAGCCTTTAACATCTGCTTGACCTGTATAGTGTATTGCCACTTTAGTGTAGTTTAACTTAGTTCCGGGTCTTCCATATTTATTTCTTTTTTGCCATTTTTCTACTATTTTTGGTTTACTTACTGTCATTATTTATCACCTTCTTCTACTATCTTTCTGACAGCTTCATTAGTACTTATCATATTTCTCATGTTTATTAATGAGTCGTCTACCCATTTACTAAAAGTATTGAACGGGATAAGACAAGATATAAATTTATATTTACTAACAAATAAATCATATACATATCTTAGTTTTACTTGACCTGTTTTACTACCCAACATTTTTTCTGCTTCAAGACAAGCAAATACCAACCATTGTTTTATATTTTCTACTTGTCTTTCTTTACTTAAACTAATAAATTTGTATGCTGTATATATAACGGTTATAGCTACTATAAATGATATTAAAATAGTTTGAACATCCATTTTTATTCCTCTCCTTCTGAATCATTAGTGTTTATATTTTCTCCATTATCATTCTTTGTTTTTGTTTTTGTGATAGATGCTAATAACCAAAGCTCACCACCACAGAATCCATAGAAACAAGTTGTAAGCGTTGGTGATACCTCTGCCCCTGTACGGTATTGTAACCATATCGCAATACCTGTAAAAGCAAATATAGATGTGATTACTAGAGGTATTACCCATTTTCTAGTACTACGTTTTTTCTTAATCTTATTTTCGTTATCCATATTTTACATCTCCTTGTATTTAATAAAAAAGAGTAGGATAATTCCTACTCTGATTTTGGCACAAATGTTTTTGTTACGCCATTTATAGTTACCACTAATTCTCCGTTTTCATTAAATGATATATCTTTTGTACTTAATAATTTATTCCCTTCGCTTTGACTATATCCTCCAACATAAACATCCTTTTTAAACCAGCTATTACCTTCCCAGTCTAATGTGTGTATATTACGTTCGATATTTTCTTCTCCTGCTCCTACAATATGAACATATTCACCTTTAACATCCGGTTTGTTATATTTCCCTGATACAAATTGATTATCACAAGATGCGATTAAGTTATCACCTATGGCAACAGAATTATTCCCTAATGCTAGAGATTTTTCTCCGACTGAAAAACTTTTATCTCCTTGTATATTTGAAACATTTCCAACTTGTAAAGAGTGATTTATATTAACATGAGAAGGTATGAATTGATTACTTGATATATTTTTTTGTTTTTCTGAACGATAAAGAGTTAAATAAAATGATGATTCTCCGAATATATCCTTAACAGTTATTCCGAAATCAGCTAATTCATTCTTTCTAAAAGAAAAATAATTATCATCAGATTTTCCTCCTATTGTAAGAGATAGGATATATTTTTTTTCTTTATTAGCTATAATTTCAATTCCGACAACATTATAATCTCTGTCAGGTGAAAAGGGAGATAAGTTATATCTTTTATTGTTTATCATCATAAAATAATCATACTTATCATTATCAATAGTGAAATAACGTTGGTTAGAGACAATCCTAATATTAGATGTGGAATCTTTTAACCATTTATCAATATCGGAACTACTATCACTTAAACGTGATATTTCTGTTATTTTCTCTGCGTTGGCTTTTGTATCGACATATTCTTTACTAACTAAAATATTATCATCGCTATCGTTGTTTATAGTACCTGAAAAAGATATCGGTTTATAAATATTTAAACACAATGATTCTCTATTAAAATCAAAACATCCATTTAACCCAATACAATTAGGGGAAATTGATATATAGTTGCCTTCATTTTCTAAATAAATAGTTTCAGGCATCAATTCTGTGTCTATCTTTTTTGATTCTACAATTTCATATATTTCTAAATCCGTTTCGATATTAATGTACTCTTCTATTAAATCTATTTCAAGGTGTTCTTTGTCTGTTATTTCTTTGTCTTGTTCTACATTATAGTATAAATTAGGGTATATCATAATTGACCCAGTTGAATCCATATATCCAATAGCCACCCCATTAGAAATTGGATATGAATACATACAAAATTCTTGATTTAAAAAATTTATATAATATTTCTTTTCTTTATTGATTTCTAAATGTTTATTTAAATTAATATAACGAGAATTATTATTCAAACTATATGTTCCATTTATTAATTCTTCTTTTGTTATTTTTAAAATTAATTTCTTTTTTATATAACAAGGTAATATATCATAAACATCTGTATTAATTTTTTTATCTACCTGATCCAAGGTTTTATTAAAATCTTTTTTTAATTCTTGTAATAATATATCTTCATTTAACATAATATCACCTCTTATTGTGGGGGTTATTCTTGTGGCGGTCCTTGGCGAGACTCTACTAGACAAGGTTGGCTTAATACAGAATTATTTTCTATAAAAACATTTAAAATATTTCTTGCGGGAATACTATTAGTTATAAAACATCCATATATTATATCATTAGGAGAATTATAATAACGGAGAAAATCCGAATCTTCATTCATGTTTTCTTTAGATAATTCCTCTAACGCTCCTTGAACATTGGATATTTTAATTATATAAAATTTTAAAAAATATCTACAAGAGGTCTCTAAAGAGCGAGATGACATTCGTTTATTACCATCATGAAGTTCTAAAACAAGTACGTTATTTAAATCGAGTTGAGCCAAAGAATAATACATAAGAGTTGATTTGCTTATATTTAATAACTTCCCATCAGATTTATATGAAAAAGTAGATAAACTGCTATATCCAATGTCAGGTTTTTTTATAAAGTTTAATTTAATATTTTCAATATAAATACCACTATTCGTAAAAACACTAATTGCTCCACCTGTTTCTAAAAGACCATCTATTAAATCTTCATTTTCTATGCCTAATTCACAATAACTATCATAATTTACATATTGACATTTTATAGGAGTTAAATTGCTCCCACCACCAATATTACTTCCATCAATTCTATACATCTTACCATCTTTACCTAAAGCCAACACAGTATCAACTTGTTCTTTATCTTCTAATAATGGCAAATCTGTTACTTTTGTTCTTAAATCATTCATTATATCATCTCCTAAAGTTCTATTAATTTATTATTTTCATCTGATAGATATGTTCCATCAGATAACATCAAAGCATCTGAAACTAATCCATAATAAAGTATTTTATTTAATGTTTCATCTTCATAATTTAAACATTCAGAGTAAAATTCTCTTTCAGTTATATTTTTAGGCTTAGGCAAAACACATTCTTTAAGTAATGAAACTAAATATATATCTGATATATTACAATCTTTAATTGATTGATATGCTTGATATATTTGGATTGTTGTTCTAGGATATGCTATTTTTCCATATTCTTTTCCATAATTTGTGTTAAAATATTTAATTAATTCATTCATTTAATCAACTCCTATTTAGGTGCATTACCGTATACTCTATCTCCAGTATTAATATTTATTACTTTATCTGTTAATCTTATTTCCACACTTCTAGCAGTACATATTATTCCCTCATCATTTTCCACTAAAATAATTTTACCTTTTCTAATAGCTTCTGCTATTTCATCTATTTCATCTTCCCATTCTTTTTTTGGAACACTTATAGTATAATATTCATTTCCGTCTTCATTTAAAGAAAAATAATCTTTCCATGAATCTATTTTAGGCAATTTAACATCTTTTAACATTTCTTGTATTTCATCATTTTGTATACGAGATAAGAATTTATATGTTTTTAATATTTGTAGGTCTGTTTTTGGATACGGAAGATAAAATACGTCGCCGAATAAGTCGTTATATTTATTTATTACTTTATTCATTATTCTAAACTCCCTTCAAGATAATAATATACATAATCATTCCATATATTTACTTCGTGATATCCTAGTCTTTTTGATTCCTCGTCTAAACGATTAGCATATTTATTTCCTGTTTTAGAAATTCCAATATCATTAATAAAATCGACACATTCTCTATAAACATCTAATTCTTTAAGGGTAGTTGGTTTTGGAACTTCTATTTTTTCAAATAATGCTCTTAGTTCATTATCATCGTACTTATTAATTTCGTTTTGTAAAAATAAATAAGTGTAATAAAATTCTAGTTTATTTTTAGGATAATCTATTACTGAATATTTGCTATTATATAATTTAATTAACTCTTTCATAGTTAACTCACCTCTGGTTCAAATTTAGTTTCTGTAAATGTTCCAAACTTATTAATCCATATACTTTTTTCTTCCTTATTTATTTCCCAATAAGAATAAATTTCATAATCATTAAATAGTTTTTTACCACTTTTAATTGCATTTAATATTGTATAATAATTATCTTTGTTCGGATTTATATAGTAAAATCCTTTTGGTATTAAATTTATATATTTTACATATTCAAATTTCATACCATTTAAATCAATATTTTCATCAAAAAATATCATTTTTAAAATACAAAATGTTTTTTGGTCTATAAAAAAATAAAGTTTATTATTATTGTCAAACGCCTCAATATATTTTTCGTTAAACAAACGTTGATTGTTCATAGTAAATATTTTTTTCTCTCCATCTTTTTTAAAGGTTGCAATATTGCTATTTGCTCTAACACCAAAAGGTAAATTAATACACCAACCTTTATCGCTTGGCTTAGGGACATTACCATCCCAGTTTTCTCCAATAAATTCCTCAACATCCATATATTGTGCGTTTATTTTAATTTCCATATTTTTGACAATGCCAAACATATTTTCTGAATATAAACCCATCTCATCTATATTTTTAGGAAATGGAAGTTTTATTTTTTTTAAATAATTTTTTAATGTATCGTCTCTAAAAACGTAGTTTGTAGTTTTTATAAAACTTATTGCTCTATACATATCCATTTTATTTTTAGGATATTCTAATTTAGGTAGTTCAGGAGAGTCTATATATAATGTTAAAGAACAGTTATTTACATTTATAGATATGCCATTTGTTCTTAAAATAAACTCATCTCCATTTATTGCAATCCCAACATTATTGTCATTATATATGTTATTCTTATAACGGCTCATAACTCCTTTATATTCTTTATCGTCTGTTTTTAAGATATAATCAATGGATGCTGGTCTGTTATCTTTTATTTTTGGCACTTTAAATAATGGATAATAATGAATTTCTTGCGATTTTATTAAACTAGCATTTTTTATAAAATCCATACATTCATCGTCATTTATTGATTTAACAGGTTTTAAATTTTTACAAATACATTCTTTCTTTTTAGTATATTTCTCATTAAAATAATCAATTAACTCTTTCATTTAATCAACTCCTTCAAAGTCTAATTTAATACTAAACACTTCTTCTTCTGTCTTACAATTTCTAATCCTAACTTCAATCTGTTGTTGCTTTTCTACTAATGGTTCAACGTATAACTTTATCTCTTTAGACAATCTTCCTAGCTGCTCAAAAGAATAGGATTCACATACATTTTTGGTATCATTCCATTTTAAATTTGATTCTGTTCCGAATATATTATCTAATTGATATGAAAGTAAAGTACTTGTTAACAACTGTTGTTTTTCCATCGTAACATTATAATATCTTCCTTCTTCATATTTAACAGTAGAAAACAAAGGATTATCTTTAAGATACTGTGCCAAATTATTTTTACTTAATTCAATTCGCTGCTCTTTTAATTCTTTAAGTGGATCAGCTTCTTCAATCTTCTTTTCTATCTCTTTGTAATTAACATCTTCAATAGTAGAATAAGCACTAGGAGTCGCATTGACTCCTAGTATCACATTTCCCTCATAAATCTCTCCGTCTTTATAAATTACATAACCTTCTTTTGGTTTTAATATTCTATAACCTTCTTTTTCTATTATCTCTATATTATTCATATAATCACCTACGCTAAAGTCCAACCCTTTGCTACCGCATCTGCTACTTGAGTTTCTGACAATCTATTTAAAGTTGCCTGACCTAATGTTAATGTTTCTGATTGTACTGTTCCTAATCCATTCATAAGAGATTCTAATGTTGCTGAAGGAACTAACTCTAAGTTATTCATTCTATAAGAATTTGTTAATTGCTTAGTATTTCCCTCTTCGTCTTTTGCAAATACCCAATCTTTCATAAACTCAAATGAAGTATCATAAGTAAAATATTGTGCAGCGTCATTAGGTCTTTTATCATCTCTATGAAGATTGCTTAAATCAAATCCTTTAATAGATTCAATATATTTATCTTGTCTAAACATAGCACCAAAATCTGCCTTGCTTTCTAATCTTGTCATATCTAATTCCACATTTATTAATTTTCTACAATAAGCAAACATTCTCGGAGATTCTGTACAAGTTTGTGAATCATCATTGAAATATAATGAATAAGGGAATTTAATATAAACATCTTTAAGTTCTCCACAATTATATGCAAATTCTCTAAATCCATAAGCATAAGTGCCATTAAATTCCGCTCTAAGAGAAGTCATATTAGCACAACTAGAGAAAGAATATTGAGCATCTGTTCTATCTGAATTTACTACTATGGAAGGATTTATTAATCTATGACAACCGTAATATATATAATTCATATTATTTACATTATATGGAAGAGTTTTATATATAGCATCATCAGTCAAAGAAGTACAACCTCTGCAACAACTATTCATAGTGCATTTATTTTCAAAATCTGTAGGTAATGGTGGTAGGTTAGTTAATTTAGAACAGTTTTGATAAGCACTATTCATAGCAACTAATTTTGCTGGAAGATTATTTCCTCCAATAGTAATAGTAGTTAAACTTGAACAATCAGCAAATGCCCAATCCATATATTCTAAAGGAGTTTCTTCTGTTATTTCTTCAAAATGTAATTCTGTTAAAGATGTGCAACCTCTAACAAATCCGCTCATTCTCTCTAAATTAGTTAAAGTAGGCAAAGCTAATTCTGTTAGTTGAGGACAATAAGCATACATTTGATTTATATTTTTAGCATTTACATTTACTGTCCCAACCCTCTTTAACTTAGGACAACTAGCAAACCAGTTTGTAGTACTATTAGCACCAGTCATATTTATACATTCTACTTCTTCTAGGTTTTTACTATTTTGGAATAAACTTTCAGAACTCCACCATACATTTGACCCACTACAAGTAATTGTTCCAACTTTTACAAGGTTTGAGCTTCTAAAAGTACCATATGCTATAGCATTTCCTTTAAAATTACATTCTCTAATGTATTTAAGGTTAGAACCAACAAAAGGTGTGTCGCCATAGTTATAATCTGCTATATTATAATTGTTTTCTATTGTGACTGCTTGTTCTTCATAAGAAGATTGTTCTTGAAGTGTTGCATATTTATAAGTTCTACCTAAATCATCTCTGTCTTGTAATAATTTAAAAAATCTACCTGCAAACTCCCAAGTAAAATCTGGGTTTGTACAATCATGGAATATACCTCTTACTCTAGTTAACCTATTATCTATTAAATAATCCCAGTCATTAGGCATTGTAAATTCTAAATCATCAGTAGTAAAATCAACATTTGTAAACCACCAATGAGCTTCTGTCCAATCAAAATTAGATAAATCTATTTTCCCTTGAACTTTTACTTCAGGATAAGATTCAGAACCTCTTTCTTTTATATTCATATTATTAAAAGAAGGACTTACATATACATTTTTAGTGTTTACTCCCTTAATAGTACCAGTAGATTGTGGTAACCCAGATAAGCATAACTCTGTTAATTCTCTATTTCCAAAATCTATTCCTTCATATCCATCTGGGTGGTCGTCTTTAAAATATATATTTTTTAAAGTACATTTTGATTTTAAACAGTTATTAGGGTAATTAGTAGTTGAGAATCCACACATCGGTTTAATCCATATTGTTTTTAAAGTAGAAGGAAGAATTATTGTACTTAAATCTTGAGTAGTAACATTACAAGTAAATGTTTCTAAATTTTCAAATTTAGTTAAATCTATTGTATCAGTATCACTATTGAACCACTTATCTTGTCTATAATCATATTGATGGATTCTAAAAGTTTTTATATTTGGACATTCTGTAATATTAATATTATTAAAATCAAAAGAACCGCACATATCGTTCGTAGAATTCCATTGATGTCCTGTTTGAGTTTCTCCAATAGTTAATTCTTTAAGATTAGGTAGGTATTTTAATGTTAATTCTTCTAATCTATAATTAAATCTAAAAGACATATATTTAGTAGATAGCATACTGTTTTCTATATGAATAGAGGTTGCATTACATAATCCTAGTCCGAAAAGAGCCATCTTTCTAAACTTAGTAGCATCTTCATAATCTCCTAACGAATCTGCACTTCTAGCATTTCCATTAAAATCATAAAATGTTTGATTCCATCCATTCATACTTATATCTGAACGGGTAGTAAGTCTTTCTACTAAAGGACAATTAATTAATGTAAATGATGTTATATCACTTGCTCCGCTTAAAGCCTCTGTATGATACGGAGAATACCAACTAACGCTCGTTAAACCTACGATTTTTAAAGCATATTGGTTTCTTAAATACAATGATGTTATTGTTTTAGGAAGATATATTTCCTCTAAGTTACCACCATTATTATTAAAGTTTACACCCGTCATTTTTGTTCCTCTTATATCTAAGTATTTTAAATTCTGACAAGTAGCTAATTCCATAACTTGATAACTGGTTAGACTACCTAAATTAGAACAACCATTAAAATCTATTTTCTGCAAATAATCGCAACCGTTTATTTCTGCATTTACTAATTTTGAACTGTTTCTACATATTACCTCATTTATTCTCGTAGCATTTGATAAAAGTAAGTGAGTTGGGTTACAGGTACTTAAATCTCCTAAAGATTTAATATATTCTGCTCCATATATAATAACTTCCTGATCTGTAGCAGTAGGAATAGTATAACTAAATGTAACTGATTTATTTCTAGGTATTTTTAATGTTTGTGTTCCACTACCATCTGCTTCATCTCTCCATTTTACAGATAAATACATAGGACTATAAGTTGATATGCTCATTGAAACTTTACCTTGTTTATTACAACGAACAGTAACAAAATTAGAAGTAGAAGGTTCATATCCGAATAAAGTATCGCAATATAATAATCTTTCTTTTAACCATCTTTTTATTTGGAAATATCTATTACCATGACAAGCATATAAATATTTTGCTCCAAATCTTAAATATTTAAATTCAGTAGACTTATTATAGTATCTTACAGGTATTTTATCCATTTGATTATCATAGAAATATTTATACATATTTTCAAGTGTAAATACACCATTTCTCATGTTGATATATTCTTGTTTTAATTCATTAGCAAAATAAAGTCTAATTTTACTCCATAGTTTAGAGTTAGATGTATTAAATACTCCACTTTCAACTTCTATATCAACATCAAATGTTAATGCCCCAGTATTATCTAGTCCCATCAAACTATCTAAGTCGTATACTTGCAAATACCATTTTACGCCATCAAATGTAACTATTTTCATATTTTTTCCCAGAGAATCTATTCCTCCGAATACTTGTACAAATAAATAATATCTAAACACAGACTGTCTATCAAAATAAGTATCAAATTGACTTTTAAATAAATCTTCGTCAGCACTACTTACAAAATCAACTAATGTTTTTAATTCTGCAAAATTATCGTTACCGTTTTGTCTGCTTGGAGGGTACAAACATTCGAAATCAGAAGCATAATAATTTTGTTCTGTTTTACCACTAGAAGAAGTCCAAGAGTTAAAAGCACCCGCTGTTGTATCGGAGTTGGCAGATACTTCATAAGCCAAACACTTATCAAATAAATTATATCCGTAAGAACGATAACTATATCTATCTAAGTTAAAATCATATAATCCAACAAATTCATCATTTATATATAGAAGTATAGGGAAGCCTTCTATGGCTTGTCTAACTTTGTCATTTTTTAATTGAGCAGGATTCTTTTCTACATATAAATTATCATTAACAAACATAGCTGATCCAGTATTCATGACATTAGAAGATTCCATCTGATTACATTTTAAACAAAATAGGTATTCTAAAATACCATTTTTAAAAGGAGTATAAAATACTTGATTTCCGTCACTATCTCCTAACTCTATATTAAAGTTCTTATTAGCATACTGAATAGAAGAAGTCCCTTGCCAATACATTTTACATCTAGGATATTCAAAAGATGACCCATATAAATCAGCATTAGGTGAGACATATTTTATTCTAACTTCTTTTTTATTTGTTAAGGTCATATTACTTGTATCTCCATAAACATACATACAAGGCATATAAGCATCATTATAGTTTTTATTATACTCTTCTTCTTGCTGCTCTATTGGCATATCTGCTATTCTATTTTGAAGAACTTCTTCGTCTGATAATTCTCTCTCATATATCATTATCCTTTTTATTTTACAAGAACCAAAATTACTTGTTCCCTTTTCACTATTTAAATATATTTTCTCTGCGTGTTTAATTTGTTCGTATATTATTTGACTACCAGAAGATGAATCTGATAATTGGAACGGGTCGCAGCATACTCCGTTGATAAATACCTTCCCAAATTTAGAAACCCTATCAATCATAAAAGTAACTTGTATGTCTTCTCCTTGTCCTATATCTAACTCTGTTTTATGCGACACAGTAGATAAATTAGCTTTATAAGGATTAATATATAGTCCCGGATAAGGGGCAGAAAGACTTGTACAGTCTATAACTCTAGCTAAAGGATTACCTATATCTTCTACACTAAATACCATATCTAAAGTAAATCCTCTGGTCACATTCTCACTAAAAGGTGTCATATCAATTTCTACATATGTGTTACCATTTAATACTAACTCTCCGTCTATCCAACCATTCGTGCCGTAGTTTGAATTATATAGTTTGCCTATATACCCATTTATATCATCTACCCAATAACCTCTATCAACATCTGAATTAGTTTTGTTTTTCGCCACAAAAGAAGCTATTAATCCTGCATTAACGTATTCCATAGCTTGATAACTAGATGCAACTAACTCAAAAGGTAAGTCTAATGTAGCAGTCTTACTCTTGTCAGAATTATAAGCTTCTATTCTTATTGTATGTGACCCTAATTCAAATTCAGGGGTTAAAGACCAATAATAGTTTCCGGGTTGTTGAGATAATGTTTTAACAGGTTTTTCAAAATTATCTATATACATATTAACAGTATAATAATCTGTATTTGCGATAGATATTCTGTAGTTAATATTCATAGGTTGACCTTTTTCATATTGTTTAGTTGTATCAAAATTAGAAGTTATAAATAATTGGTCAGTAGCAACAACTATAACGTTAAATACTTGTGGGACAGTAGAATAGACATCGGCAGTTGCGTATATTTCAACTCTATGCACTCCTACTGTTAAACCTTTAATCTCATAAGAATTATACCCTTTGCTAGATTTAATCGTATATTCTGTTCCATCAATAGTAATAACCGTATTTATATCAGTTTGTAAATCACATTCGATATTATAAGTTAAAAGTATCCTATCTTTAAGAGTATAATCTATGTCTGTATTCATTGTTACAGTTAATTTAATACCACCACAAACAATGTCCCATGTTAGCTGGTTAGACATAAGCCCCCCTCTATCTCTCACATAAATAGAAAGTCTTTTTTTACCATTACCCAAGGCAGGAATTTTGATAGTATTATTACCTTGAGATATTGTTTGTATAGATGTTTCTACATTATTAATTAAAACATATAAAGTCCCTTCACCTAAATTGGGAGATGTAAAATAAATAGGGATTGTAAAATCTTTATCTCCATCAATAGTGGTTTCGCTCCAATCAGTAGTAAGCGTGGGCATTGTACCTCCGCCCCCACTACCACTAGGATGATTTTTAATATGGTCAGTAAGGGTAGAGTTAACTGCATCTATAATACCTCTATTAACCTCTACCTGTCCTTTAGCGTCCCCTAATTCTCTTAAAGCACCTTCTACATTATTAGACTCAAAATTCCCCTCTAAATCTAAAATAGCCACCTCCAACGCATCGGAGGTAGCTCTGTTTTCATATTTCTCTGTTTCTTTATTATATTTTCTTATTGTAGGCATTTAATCACCTCTTATTTATTTCTATCTGAATAATTAACAGTAAGTGTATCAAATAAAACTCTTTCATTCTTAGTAGAATCAAAATCATTTACTGTAATTTTTCCTTCTAAATCTTTAGTAAGTATATCTTTAATATAATACATATTAAATGTGACTTTATCATATCCGAAATCCACCATAATATATGTTGGTTGTACTGGTAGAGTACCTGTATAAGCGTACCACCAAGGTTGACCATTACCATTATCATGTATAGAACTTGAATTTTCAGTTTTTAATAAATTTTGTCCACTAGGTAAGTTAATAGCTTTTTCCTTACCACTTTGTTTATCTTTTTGTTCACATAGACTCGCTACATCTATGCAGTTCTCTTATGAACTTCTTTATGTCACCATAAAGAACAGACTATATCTTCATCTTTTTTAATGCTCTCCTTTTCCATTTAAAGAGGAATTACAAAGTTATTACCTTTAACCTCTACTCCAATCACTTGAGCTGTACTCTACTCCCTTCTATTATATAAAATATGGTTTCGATAGTCGTTGAAGGTTATTTATAAAACACTTTTTAGTATATTTTCAATGTTATTAAATTCCCAATAAGGAATTCTTATTAATTTAATATTGTTGTCTACACAAAATTTAGTTTTAATTAAATCATGTTTTTGGATATATTCTAATTTTGTTTTATTACCTTTAAAAGAGACCTCTTTATAATGTTGTTCTCCGTCATATTCAATGCAACAACTATAATCAGGTAAATAAAAATCAAAAGGTAAATATCTTTTATCTTTACAATCTTTAAATATTTTTTCTCTTTCATATATAATCTCGTTATTGTCTAGCCATTTGGAAATTATTTGTTCAGGAGTAGAGGAATTACACTTTGGGCATCTTCTTTTCTGCTGAAATTTATTCCAATTAACCCAATATTGATGTCCTTGAGGGCATTCTACCAGTAATGGAGTTTTTGCATTTTTGTAATCTTTTGATAGAAGTTTATACCCATATTTATTCATTTCTTTTTGTATGAATTCATAGCTTAATCTTGCATTTCCATTACAATAAGGGCATTTATTTCCATTATAAATATTGTTATAACGTGTTTCATATTGATGTCCCTGTGAACATTCTATTATAAGGCGACTTCTACAATTTTTATATTCTCCATCAACCCATTTAAGTCCTTTAGATTCAATATTCTTTTTAACTTCTTCTGTTGTTAATTTAAAATGTTTGCTAAGTTTTTCTGATTTACATTTTGGACATCTTTTGCCAGACAAAAAGTTTCCCCATTTAACATAATAAGGCTCATGTTCTTCATTAGGACAACTAACCAATATTTTTATGCTACTATTTTCATATTCACTTAACAATTTATATCCTTTAGATTCAATAAATTTTCTAACTTCTTCTGTTGTTAGTTTTTTATTTCTTTTATTACTCATAAATATCATCTCCCAATTCGTGTTTTATAAATCTTCCCTGCTGATTGTCTTTTTTTAAAGATGTTCCAGCAATTAAAAGAGTTTATACTGAGCCTAATTTAACCCAGTTGCTTGACACATTATGTAATATGTTCCATTAGCCTTATCGGCAGTTCTTGTTATATTTTCATTTACTATTTTTAATTGGGTAGAACCAGTAGATACAACATCTACATAATTATTATATGGAGCAGGTGTGAATTTTCTAGTAGAAGCATCATATGTCGCACCTGTATATCCTGTGTATAGAGGGATACTTCTACTGTATGTATGATTGTGCATTATATTGTTCTTGTAGTCGCTACTTACAAGCCTAGAATTTCTCTAGCCCTAACTTTCATTAGGATATTAGACTATTTCTTCACCCTATAAATAGGGGCATACCTTTTCCACTCGCTTGAGTGTACGAACTTACGCTCTAGTCGTTGAACTTTCACCTCATTATATATTTATTATATAATAGGGGTACTTAGCTGCATGAACACCCATTGTTTAAGGATACTTAGGGTTTAACCTTATATCCATCTTCACGTTTTTTCTACTTTCGTACCTTCATAATCTCTTTTCAGGATTATTGTGGTGTGAAGCTTTAGGGATTACCTGCAATTAAATATGTAATTTTTGAAACCGATTACTCGATAACTAGGGCAACATTACCCGCATAATACAAAATCCACTTTATGTTTTTCTATATAAGGAATCCATTGTTGTAATCTCTTAGTTCTAACTATTGTAAAAGGACTTAAATGACAAGTAACAACTACCCATCTAGGTTTAGTCGCTCTTGCTTCGACCTTAGTTAAATCATCGTCTAAGAATTCTATTTGTTTTCTTAAAAACTCATCTGTATTTACTTCTGGGTACATATATTCTGTATTAGAATTAATCACTACAAAATGTACGAACCCAACATCAAAACTATAACTAGAAACCATTGGCAACGCTCTTTCTCCTTCTACATGAGGTTCATAGGCATTTAATAATGGTTGGTTCTCAAAAGTGCCGTAATATTCAAATGCTGTACCAAATTTTTTGTCTATTAAATCGTTATTCGCTATCTTCACATAGACTCGCTACATCTATGCAGTTCTCTTATGAACTTCCTATATTTTCATATAGAGTCGAGACTATATCTTCATCTCCAAAGAGATGTTTACCACTTCCATTTAAGGGATTCTCACCCACTCCAATCGCTTGAGCCGTACTCCTATTGATGTATTTCAACATCCGAAGGGATAGTCTTTGAAGGTTTTTCTATAAATAGGTTTAATTATATTTTAATATTATTGTCAACCTATTTATAAAAACTTCCCTGCTGATTGTCTAATCTTATTAATTTTCAAACATTCACGCTTAGGATTTAACCTTACGTTGTAGTTTAATAAGCTCTAAAGAGTTTCCAGCAATTCAATAAATTTTTCATTATATATCGCTATATAAAGGTGGCTAAAACAACCACAATTAAGAATATGTGGCATATTTTTTAAGTTATTTTCATGATGCTTGTAATAGTATCTCCATTCCTGCGGTCTATTTGCACTTTGTGAAATATCGCCCGTATTTAAATGACAATCGAAGTTAGGAGTGCCATTTGAATATTCATAATGTTCTATAGCATCACAAGCTGTTTTTACTGCCTTATATTCATATTCTGTAAATCCTTGTTCGTCAGTAGTCCATAACATTTTTAAACTATTGGACTGACCATATTCTTTTACTTCAAATGTTTCTATATCCGTAAGCATACCTTCTACACCCACCTGATATTCATAAGTACCATAAGTTAAATCATGGATTATAACTCTATGGATATTAACTACTTGATTATATAGAGTTACAATATCTTTATTAGTTTTCTTCTTTATCCATTTTGTTTCGCCTTGTTTTCTATATTTAATAACTCCATCATAATCTGTTACTGGAGTCTCAAAAGTGAAGGTTCTTGAAGTATTACCATCTTCCCCATAACACATATTAACCATTGAAGGACTATATTTGTTAAATTGTATTGTTTCTGCACTTGAATTCCAATATCCATCTGCCAAACTTCTTGGTCTAAATTTTTCAACTTCACAAGTTTGATAATTTATAATACTTGCATCGTCTCTATTATTTTTACCATTATTAAAATTCATTCTTCTTAAAGAACAATATCTACTCATTCCCATATTATAATATCCACCTTCATATACTGCGATAGTATGAGAATCTTCCGTACCACCACCGCCAAGCATATCAACCCATCTTTGGTTAGTAGAAGTTATTGCTCCTAATTCATTTTTTACATATTTAACTGGAGTTGCTTCGGGTTCTGCTTCTCCTATACATAAATACATTGTAAATCCATTTTCAGAAAAAGATGTATTCCATTCTTGGTCATATTCTGTTATTTTACATCTAACTATATCACTATTAATATTATAAAGAGCGTTTCCTCTAACTAAAAAAGAGTGTCCCGCAGGAACTATACCTTTTAAAGCTAAAGAACTCCAGCTTCCCCCATTGGGCTTATACCAAAGATATAAACCGTTTAAATTTATATCAACAGTATTACAATTATATAATTCAACGAAATTATGACTTATCGCTGTTTCTTTTGTGGTTAATGAGCCGCCACCATATATTTGTTGAATAACTAAGCCACTATTATTTGTAGAATCTATTTTATTACTTGGAACTATTTTTAAAGGAGATTCCAAGTTTTGTCCTTCTGCGTAAGGAGTGCTAGTATAAGCTTCTAAAGGAAAGATATGAATTTTGCCACTTTCGTCTAATGTTAATCTAAATTCTTTTTTTCCATCAGAAGATAATAGATTTAAATATTGATTAGAAGTATCTCCTAACAAAGCTTTCTTTAAAGTTTCTATACTAGCTATTTTATTTTCAAATCCGCTATCTAAATTTGTTCCTAATAATATATAATCCGTATCATTGATAACTATGGTTTTATTAAGTTCATTATATTTAGTCATCTTATCACCTCTAATTTATTTCTAAGAAAGTATTATCTGCTAATTGTAAGTTTGTTCCATCTGCTAACCCTAAATAATTTTTGTTAGAAACACTTCCAGTTGATATTTCTAAGAACGTTCCGTCTGCTAATTGTAAGTTTGTTCCATCTGCTAATTGTAGATAATCTCCCGTTGTAGGTACGAATCCACCTGATCCAACTTTCTTTTCTAAAGTTAAAACTCTTTCCTGTAGACTTTTAATTGTTTCTAAAAGTTCTTTAATTATTCCTTCATGAGTGGATTGATTTCCCAAAGTGTCTACTGTTCCTGTATCAATCCAATAAATATCTTTATTATCTGGGGCAGTATCACTTTCTATAAAGACTTCTGCAACGCTACCTCGTGCTACTGCTTCCCATACTGGTTTGTCTTCTATATTTTCACAAGCATTATAATACTTTGTTTTTTCCTTAAAACAATAAACTTCAAATCCGGGAGGATATAAGATGTTATTCTTGTTTTCTACAAGGTCCGCATAACTATCACATAGTTGTCTTGAATCTAAATATAGTCTTGAGGACAAATCAAAATTGCTACCAATAATCATTTATATCTCTCCTTTCTAAAAGCTAAATGTATATTTTATTTGAGATACACTTGCTTTATTTTTTATTTTATAAACATAATAAGGGACACTATTAATATTTATCTCTTCTTTATCAAAATCATTTAGATATTCAAATCCATTTCCATCTTTTATACTTTTTAATTCTCCATAAGTTTTAGGATAAGCATAAAAAACTTTCATATCGTTATATGTTAAAGTTAATGTTTTATTATTTTTTAACTCAACTAATTTAACTTCATTTTTTATAGCTGCTTCCGTTAAAGAATCAGTAAACGTTCCATAATAAAAAGGATAAACAAATGAAAAGGTTATACTAGAACTTCTTGTATTATTTTTACTATCGGTAACTGCCAATGTAAAAGTTTTAGTATCTGAAATTGTCTTATTATATATATAACTTGTATCACTAACTCCAATGGTACAATCAGTCAAGCTAATTGATTTTGGTGTCATACTCGTACTCCATGTAAATTTACAACTATTTATAGTTTCTACATCCTTTTCATATACTGTTTTAGATAAATTGCTTTTAAAAGAAGTAATGGATATTGGTTTAAATGTTAAATCTGCAACCTTTTGACTTAAAGAATGTATCCCTTCTTCTATTTTATTCATTCTTACAGATGAAATTATTTCTTTTGGTTTCCAAAATGTTTTAACATATACACCGTTTTCATCAAAAATCGTAACCTGCTCTAATGTGTCTCCTATATATGCTACATCAACACTAGATATGTCTACTTGTCCTGCTCCAGATTCATCTTCATCAAATAATGGTTCTAAAACATGAAATTGATTATAAATAGGAGGTATAGTAATAAATCCATTATTTCCATCATATAGGTCTATTTGAAAAACATATGTACCAACTTCTGCTCGTTCATCTATTAAATCTTCTGTAACAGAAAATTTTGCATATCCGCTTTCTACTTCTCTTTTCTCTGTAAAAAACTTTGTTCCATCAGGTTTAATAACCCTAAATCGAGCGTATTTAGCATTATAACTAACAATGTAATTAATTTCATCTTCAAATTTAAAACAAGCATTTTTAATTTCAAAATAATAATCTACATTCTTATTTTTTCTGTATAGATAAATATTTTTATCCATACTTGCTTTATCTCCATTAACTGTTATCGTATAATTATAAAATATTGCCATAAAGTATCACCTATTCTGTTGCTTCATTATCTTCAAAAATAGGAGCAAGTACACAAAGCTGATCTATTACAGGAGGTATAGTTACCCTTCCTTTGTTTTCTGCATCATCATATAAATCTATCTGAAAAGTGTATTTGCCAATTTCAGATACTTCATCCATAAATTTATCATCTATTTCTAATTTTACTTTCCCGTTTTCAATAGGAATATTTGTTATTCTTTTTTTTACTCCATTAGGCTTTAATATTTTTATATCTGCCGTAGAAGCATTTAAACTCTCTATCATGTCAACTGCTTTAATGAATTTAAAAGGAGCATTTTGTATCGTAAAATAATAAGTTATATTTTTATTATCTTTATATAAATATATATTTTTATTTAATTTAGCTTTATCTCCATCTACGGTTATCGTATAGTCATAAAATATTGCCATACGAAATCACCTCCTTATAAAAAAAAATAACGAGGGGAATCCCTCGTTATACTATTCATCTTCTTTAACTTCTTTATGGTCGATATTTAATTCATTTTCTATTGTATTTAATCTCATTGAATGTTTAAGCATTATTTTTTCTATTTCAGATATTTTATTTTTATTTTTTTCATCTTCTTCTCTTGATTCATTCATTTGTTTTTTTAAATCATTTAGCGATTCTAATATAAAGTCTAATTTTACCTCTACTGTTGCTCTTTCTCTTCCGTTTCTATCATTTTCTTTACTCCTAGAAGATAAGAATGAACCTACTCCTATTATCATGGCGATACATGAAAACACTAACTCTAAAGATATTGTATAAATATTAGAATCCATATATTTCCAACTCTGTTCCTGTTTTAAATACAAAAGAAGTTGAATCTCCATATAGTTCGATAGATTTTATTCCGTCTGCTTGTGCCTTAACAACTCTAAAGAATCCATTATCAAATAGAACTGAATTTTCAAGTATGTCTTGATTAAGATATTTTGTATCTCTTTCTATAAAAAATCCTTTATCTTCATATGTTTCGTAAATATATCTAGTACCATTAGCATAAGTTGAAGCGACCCCTGAGAATTCAATAGTACCATTTATTTTACACATAGGTTTACTTGCTGCATTAGACACAATTTTTCCAGTAATTATTATTTTTTCACAGTTAAAATCATTTCCTTCTGTATCTTTATTTACAAGTAATTTTTGATTATTTGCATTTAGTTTGATTGTTGATAAAAGTTTCCATTTTTTTTCTTCTTTTACTTCTTCTCTTCTATTGTCGGCATAATCATCTGTTCTTCCGACACCCACAAATACTGCCATTGTAATCATCTCCTTTTTCTAAAAAATACCTTATTGTTTTATATTAAATTTGATATATCAAAACGTTTCCTTCAATATATCATCTAACATAATTATAAAGTAAGATAATATAAACCATAAAAAAGAAAATGGCAAACATATTTGTCCCATAATATTAAAAGGAATATTGGAATAATCCCATATTCCTAGTCCTAGTTTTATGTTTAAAATATATCCAAGTATAAATTCGAAAATAGTGATAAGAACTGTTCCTAAAATCATTTGTTTCCACATTCTCATATTAGGAGTTATTTCATTAATTAATCCTATAAAAACACTCACTACTCCACCTAATAATATCATAGTCCAATGAGAATGTCCTCTATAAAGAATTTCTAATGTAAAATAAGATATACCAAATATTACAAAAATAAAAAATTCCTTTTTAAGCCATCGTTTCATTCTAACTCACTTCCTTAACTTTTGAATATGTTCCAGACATATAACATTCTTTTCCTTTAAAGTCTATTTTATGCCATCCATTTTTAAATGTTTTTATCCAAGTAAAATGACAGTCTTTTACTGCATGACCAACTTTGTCATAAGATGTACTTGTTCCTGATCTTATATTAACACCTGCTGTTGTTACAACTATTTTTCCGTCAGTTATAACATCTCCTACTAAAACATTTCCCGTCATTTCATCATATGCGTTTGCAGTAGCTTTATTTTTCATACATAATTTTATGTTTAATGAATCATTCAATTCATCACATCTATCTACTACGGTAAATATTTTACCATCTAAATCTGAACCAGTCCCCTGTATAAATACTTTACTTCCTAAAGGAATACCTTCAGGAGCAGAACAAATTAATTCTGTTGGATAACCAATGCATTTATTTCCCATAGCATCAACTAACTCTGTAGTAGTTGCTTGACCTGACGTTAAAATTACATCTTCAAAATTTAATTTTTTCTTATCATCATCATAAAAATATGGTAATTGACTATCGACAGATTTATAATATTGTAAATATAATTCTACATTATTAGCAGTTCCCGGACCAGCATTAAGATATGTATGTCCTGTTGTTGTATACCATTTTCTATATTTTAAATATCCTAAGTCACCTTGTTTAAGCATTTCTTTGACTTTCTTTTGTACTTGAGAACTTTGTTTGCTTAAAGAACCGCTGCGTACTAATTCATATCCATACTTTTCACAAACATATTTACTACATATAAGATTAAAAGCTCCCGGACCCATATTGTAAGCTACTAAAGAATGAATAATGTTCCAATATGCGTTTTTTGCTCTTTGTCTAAGTTCATGACAGCCAAATTCTACTTGTAGCTTTCTACCACTCTCTGTATTTCCGTTCATAGTATCCATAGATAATGTAACTTTTTTAGTTGTTCCATCCAAATATTTTAAAGTTTGTATGCCTGAATTTGTTTTGCCTGTATCTGTATTTTTATATCCTTTTACATAAGTACTTCTCTCACATTGCATTAATCCATAGCCACCGTTTGAACCAGTTTTTTGATTAGGGTCTCCACCACTCTCTGCAGCAATTACCATTATCGCAATAGCAGGGTCTACGCCAAATTTAGGTGCAATTTCATCAACTAAAGATTGCCATTTTATAGCATTTTTATAATTTGAATAAGTCAATCCTTTCCCCATATTTAAGTCTTTAAGAATTTTGGTAGCTTCTGATTTAGAAGATGTATCCGTTGTAGTTGTTGTAGGATAATAAGTAGATATACTAGCATTATATGTTTTACCTTTTAATTCAACTACTTGACCGTCCTCTGTTTTAGTCCAAGGACATTCACTAAGATAAGTAATCCAAGGTAGTTTTCCATGTTTTTTCCATGTTCTTTTTCTACTCTTATAGGTATTATTAAAAGGCTTATTACCTAATCCTGATATTTGAACATTATTAGTCCATCCCGGATCACTTTTAGGAGTACACTCAATTACTAATCCTTCTCCTACATAAATTCCTATATGTTGATTTGTCCAAACTGCTTCTCCTATCTGTATGTCGTCCCAAGGTATAACTTTATCATTTTTATCCCAATAATTTTTTACATTTTTACATATATTTATACATCCATCAGCATTGACATCGGAAACTCCATTACTGCCATAAACTGCTCCACCAAGATTTTTGCTTTTATCTCCATTCCATCCCCAAAGAACAGATTTTATAACATTTACGCAGTCAAAACTCCATATATATTTACCACTTGCAATAGCTTTTTCATATTGAGCCATTCTTTTTTCAGTATAAAACCATTTATAAGTCTTAGCTCTATCAGCTATTAATGCTGCAGTTAAGTGTTGACCGCAACCACCATAAACATACATCGTTTCATAATCTTCGACTATTTCATTTAATTTCGCAACAAGTTCATACTGGTTTTTTATTTTACCTGTTACTCTCGGGAAGTCTCTAAATCCTATTTCAGAAGGAGTAGGTTTAACATTTATATTTTCGTTCATAGCGTAAGAAATATCATAATTAACCTCATAGTAATTTAATGCACTATTATCTGCTCGTCTAAAAGTAAATCTAAATTTCTTCGCTCCTGTTGGTATAGATTTGTTATAAGAAGAACTACCGACTCCTTCATACGAAGTCATTTTATCATCGTCATCATAATAAAAAACATTAGCGATTATTATATCTTTATTAGATACCGATAATTTTATTCCTTTTACATCTCCTAAATGAATATATCCAACATTTCTTACATAAGTAGAGGATTGTGTATTATTACCTGTTGAAATAGATATCCCACCATTTTCTAACATATTTTCAGAAGGTTGGTTATCATCAGAAGGGTCTGTTGGGTCATCGTCAACATCCCAATCTCCAGTTCCAGAAGAGCCTGTTGTTAATTGTGGTCTTGCTATCATGCATATTTTGTCATGAGTATTATCTATTATACTAACCTTTCTTAATCCATCAACCGCTGTACTACTTGTTGCTTCATACACATAAGCCATTCCTTCTTCTACTCCAGTTACTAAAGCAACATGACCAACCCTCATAAATCTTGTTCCCCATACACTTGCTTTTCCTATTGGTCTTTCTGAATAGAATACTAAATCTCCTGCTTGTAATAAACTATAATTATCTCCCCAATACTCTTTAGGAAGAATCCACCCTTTTTCAACACAGTATCGTGCTTGTTCAGCCGCAGTCCTTGGCAACTCTATTGCATAAGAATACTTAGAGGTTCTAGCAGAATTAGTTTTACTCCAATCACTATATTTTGAATCAGAATATAAAATACCTCTATACGCTAAAGAAGTCAATGTAGAACAATCTATATAAAATTTCCCAGTAGAATCTGTGACTTCTGATTTGGCAGCAACACTTGATAATATTGTTGTTGTTCCATAGCAAAAGCTAGTAGCATTATCAATATAAGATTTCGCTACGCCAACTATATTTCCACCGCCAGTAAAATTAGATAAAGTGGCTACATATCCATAGTTTGCTCCATAAACTTTCCCTATTAACCTTGTACCGCCATAAGCAATTTCTATTCTATAATCTGTAGATACTCTAGGTATAAACGCCCCAAATAAGCAATCGTCCCCAACCATATAAAGGTTAGTAGATTGTGAAAATTTCATAGGAGTATTGTCTTGCGTTCTAAAGGTTACTGCAACATTATAATCAGGAAGTGCCTTTTCTGCCGTATTTGTTAGTAATGTAAGAGAACTCAATGTACCATATACATATCTGTTGTTAGTTCTTACTATTATAGAAACTTTAGAAGAAGTTTTATCAGTATTGGTCTTAATTTGATTTGAAACATCAACTCCATCACCATCTACTGTAACTGCTTCACCTCTAGGTAATCCTAAACTAAGAACAAAGCTATTATCTGTTGGCTCTTCAATAACCGCTGTGGCATCACTACCTGCAGGTAGAGTTGTAACAGTTCCTATTCTAAACTCAACATCTGTGCTAGAAGGGGTACTACTTCCTCCACCACTACCTGATCCACCTAAGTCTGCTACTGAAAATAAATTAGTCCAGTTTTCATCACCTTTATATCTCCATTTAACCCAAACTCCATCAAATACCATTTCTATCTGTTTTGCGTCCCCTGAAGATACAGCTAATACTGTCCCGTCTCCTATTTGAGTTCCATCAGATGCAATAAGATAAATTCTATTATTTTCATTCATTTTTACATCTATCGGTTGTTTACTTAAAAGATTTTTAAGTTGTATTTTTTTTGTACTTTCATCATCTTCTATAATCAAATAATCGGCACCGCTTGTAGTACTTTTTTCTGTTAAATCATCAATAAAAGCCAATTATTTCACCTCCGCATCTTTTGATAGATTATTTAATAATTCTGTTAGTTTTTCTATTTCTTTTTCTTGTTGTCTAATTAATGCTTCTTTTAAAATTATATTTTGTTGTAATTCTAAAACTCTCTCCATAGCTACCATATAAACAAAGTCTGGTTTAACTTGTTTACTCATTAAAATCCTCTCCCTTATTTCTTAATAGTTATTTTTAATTTTATGTTATCATAATGAGAATATTGTTGCGTAGGGTTTCCGTCACTTGCAACATAAAATTGTAATTCATCTGCTCCATTTAATAAAAATGTTTTAAAAGAATCATTATTAATAGGAATTGTTTTAGTATCTCCTCTAGCGAATTTAACACTGCTATTAGTATAATAACTAGAATAAGTGCCTTTACTTGTGTTCTTTAATCTCATTCTTGGATATGGAACTGCCGTAGAAACACCATGAGCAGTATTTAGTCTATGACAAGTTAATGAAATAGACTCTATTGAGGTAGCGGATTTAATAAAATCTAAAGCAGAAGAAGGAATTGTTGCTTTACCTCTATGAAGTTTATAAGAACTATATTTTCCTTGAGCCATTTTTCCACTAAATCCAGATGTTGCTTTCCCACTACCTTCAGGGATACTTTTTAAATTAGTTAAAGTAAATGTTTTGGTAATAGTTTGAGTACTTGTTGAAGAGCCATCTTGTCCTCCAGACGAACCTCCACTACCACCTGAGCCACTACTACTATACCAGCCCATAGTAGTTGTTTCAGTTAATGTACCAGTCTGATGTATAAATCCTCTACTTACACTATCTTTTGTGTCTGTAGTTGCAGGGATAACTCCCCCTGATACTATAATTCCACCATTTTGAACAGTTCTTCTTACTTTTGTTTTACCTTTTACATTCCAAAAACCTACTTGTGAACCATAGTTACTTACGACTGGAGATTCATAATATAAAACGTCGCAATTACTTACTGTACCTCTTGAACCGTTTGTGAATCTAGCAAATGTACCATAATAACTTGTACCACTACTAGATAAATTTTTAGCGTTAAACCCATCTATTGTACAATAAGAATTTCTTACAACTATGGCATCTTGTTCTTTTGATTGATATGAATATATTATTGCACCTGATGTAGATGTGTTTGTTTTTTGTCCGTCTAAAGAAATATTTAAAGTATTATTTTCTACATGAATTTGACCATATAATACAGAAGATGTATCAAACAATAATGTTAAAGTTCCATATCCTAGAAATCCATTAATCGCAACTTCTTCATTATATTTTCCACCTTCTATTTTTATAGTAATATTTTCATTTTCAAAATAAACACCATAGTTGTCTTTAATTTCATTAACAACTCTATTTATTGTACTTGCCTTGTTATCAATATCTCTTCCTGATCCATCTCCTGTTTCAGTAGGTGCAACATACCAAGTTTTAGGCATAGCTCTATTTTCTGTTGTAGCTAAAACATTTGCTCCGTTCATTTTATCTGTTTTTAAATTAGATATATAACACTCATCCATTGAGAAATAAGCGATTGGAGTTCCATCTGCTTCTTTATATATATATAATCCTTGTCCGTTTATATTTGTAGAAGCTACTGGAGAAGAACCTTCTATAATATCTCCATTATCATCAAAACAATCATCATCGTACATATTAATTGTGACACCGTCAGAAGAAATAACAGTAACATTATTTTCTATTTTGCTATTCATTTCTGAGAATTTAATTGTTAAACTATTTACTGTTTGGTTTACTTCTGATTGTCTTGCAAATGTCTTTGTTCCATCTTGTTCAGTTGATTCCTTAACTGTATTTATTATACCTTCAGGTTTTATACTTTCAAAAGATTCGCCAGTTATTGTCTTTAGAGAATCTAAATCTTCTACTGTTTTTCCAACAGTAGTTTTTATTTCTCCTACTACTTGCTCTATCTTTTGGTATTGTTCTATCCTTTCACTACGTTCATCATCAATTTTTTTACTAGCTATTGCATCTATTGCATCATTAATAGCTTTTTTATAGTCTTGTAATTTAATTCTATAATCGGCAAAAGCATTATCTAAAGTAGTTTTATCATTACTATCTATTATTCCTGTTTTAGCTAATAAATCATTTATAACTTTTACTAATTTTGTATGAGAGGAAATATAAGCGTTATAAGCATTTTCTAAATCTAATTTTGGATGAATGGTAGTATCTTTGTCTACTAAATCTGAATTACCATGTATAGAAGCATAATCTGCATCCATTCCTGTTTTTTCATTTTGTAAAACTTGTAATGCTTGTTTGATGGAATTTTTTTCTGCATCTGTTAATATTCCATCTCTAAACACTCCGTTTAAGTTTTCTTCTAAACTAGAGATTGTATTATTTATGTCTTCTATATTTTTTTCTAATTCTTGTTTTGTTTTTTCTACAAAATTTTTAGTGCTTTCTTCAACCATTTCTTTATATACAAAACTATAGTTCTCTAAAGCTTCGTTATGAGCCGATACATATGTATTTAATATATCTCTATCGTCCTCACAAAGCATATCCGTTCTTTTTAGTAATGTATCTACTGCATTATATAAGTTATTATAAGCAGTAATATAATTATTGTAAGCCGAAGTTAGGCGAGTTTTACTATCTTGTGAGGTTAAGTCGCTTAAAATACTATTATATTTTGTTTCAATAGTGTCTTTTTTAGCTTTAAAATCATTTAAATATCCTCTTATAGTAGTTTTCTCTGCGTCTGTTAATTTAGAGTCGTTAAATATGTCTTCCATACTATTGTCTAATGCCTTTAATGCTTCCATGACTTCTCTAGTTTCTTTAGTCATGCTAGTTTTCATTTCACTAGATATATTTCTAGTTAAATCATCTACTGTTAATTGATGTTGCTTTGAAAAGGCATCTAATTTAGCTTTATATTCTTCATATGCTCTTTCGTATTGGGTTCTTAAAGTGTCATCTATTGTTCCTGTTGTATCTATAATATCATTTATACTTTCTACATATGCATTATAAGCAGCAATATAACTTTTATAAGCCTTTTTATATTTCGCTCTAGTAAATGGAAATATCATTTTGTTTTTAAATAATTCATTATATTGATTATCTATGTTAAGTTTTGATGTTTCTAAGGCTTTTAAAGCTGCTTTTAAAACTTTTCTTTCAGATTTACTAACTATACTATCAGAAAGAGTTGCGTCTATTACAGTATCTATATTATCCAAACTATCCTCTAATTTACCTATTCTGGTATCAAAATTAGAAGTGTACTGTTTTGTTTGTTCATTGGCTATATTTTCTATAACTTTATTTGCGACTGTAACAAAATTAGATAATGAATTACTAAAATCACTCATAGCATTATCTATTTTTTCTACATCAGGGTCGTCAAGTAAAGTTGTTTTAGCTAAAGCATCGTCTATTGCCTTATTTAAAGCCGTATATTTACTCACATATGTATTATAAGCAGTAGTTAATTTGGTTTTATCTGTAGAAGTTATATAAGTCGAAGAACTAAGAGATTCATATTGTGCCTTTATATCTGCATTTTGAACCTCTAATATATTTCTCTTTGATTTGATTTCTTTTCTTTCTGCCTGATCTATTATATTATCTGCAAAAGTATCGTCATAACCAACTTCTATATTATCTACTCTAGTTTTTAAACTCTCAATGTCTTTGGCTAAAGAATCATTTATTGCCTTAGCTTCATTTTCAGATATATAAATTAAAGCACTGTTAGCAGAAGTTGTATATGCTTTTATAGCTTCTTTTGCAACATTGTATAAAGAGTCCATAGAAGTTTTATCTTCGTCAGAAACCAATTCTTCTTTATTTAAAATTCTCATAACTTCATTTGTTATATTAGTATAAGCAGTTATAAAAGCGTTATATTTTTCGTCTAAGTCTTTTCTTTCTGCTAAAGATGCGTCCTGCATACTTGCTTTTAATATAATTCTTTGATATTGACTATCAACTTCTTCTTTTTGAAAAGATAAAGAACTTAAATTAGCTTCAATAGAAGCTCTTTCTATTTTGTCTATCATATTATTTGCAAAAGTTTCGTCAATGGTAACGCTTAAATCGTCCAGTGCTTCTGACACTTGTTGTATTTGAAAAGATACCTCTCCTTTAGCATCTTCTATTTCTTGAGCATACCTATTATTTTCTGATTTAGCTATCATTTTACCTAAATAATTAAAAAATAAATTTACTGTAGCCCTATATTCTTCTAAAGCAGTAATCACTTGTACTTTTTCTATTTCATTGAAATAATTATCGGCTGTAACTTGGTTTATATTATTTACTAAATAATTATAACTAGCAGAATATTTTAAAAATTCTAATTTCATTTCTTCGAATTCTTCTTCACTTAGACTTAAAGTTTCTAAATATTCATCATATTTTTCTATTAAATCATCACTTTCTTTTTCTAAGTTAGCCATTCTTTCTTTTAATATATTTCTTTCTATAACTGTAATAGTACCGTCTTCTGATGCTTCTTTAATCCATACTTCAAGTAGATTTAATTGAGCCAATATATCTTCGTATTGTGCTTGTAAAGATGATTTTTCAATACTTAAAGAACTTTTTAAAGTAGTTGTAACTGCTTTAAGTTCCATTAATATTTTATTTTTTTCTAAATTTAGTTTAGCAATTTCTTCATAAATCGCACCACCAATTCCTATAAATAAAAAATCATCACAAGTTTTCTTTAAATCGTCTAATCTAGCTTGACAAGTTGTTGCAAACCCGATTAATATAGAAGTCTCTGTTGGAGTCACTGCCTGATCTTCGATAGAGTCCCAAAGTGTTTTTTGGAAGTTATTAAATGCTCCTTCTAATGCCTCTTTTTGACTTTTTAATAAATTTGCATTTTCAGTTTCCTTCTTTTGTTCCATAACCTCAACTAATTCATCTATATAATTAAAGTATATTTTCATCTCTGTGTCTAATTTATTCATTTCATTAATTAATTGATAGTTTTCTTCACTTGATACAAAGCTATCTGCGAACACATCTCTCATTGTCTTAATGAAATCGGAAAACATAGTATTCATTTTTATAGAATATGAAATTATTTTCTGTCTTAAATCATCTTCTTTGTTACTATTAGAATACTCTTTGTTAACTTCTTGTGCTAATAATTGTATCTCTTTAGCCGTTTGTTGTATCTTTGAATAAATATCCGCACTGCCACTTAAATCTTTTCTTAATATTCCTACTGTCCTAGTTATACCATCTACTGTTTGAGAAACAGTAGTATATTTTTTCTCTATTTCATCAACCTTTTCAACAATATTAGTTAAACTAGAATCGTTATCCCCGCCACTACTATTATCAAAATTTATTGTTATTTCTACCTGATTTGGAAGTATGAACGTCCCTTTATTATTTACTACGACTAAAAATAATCCCTCTTTACTTTCTAGTGTAGTATTTGAAGTTATAAGTTCATAAGGCGATTCGTTTTTATCCCAATAAAAATATTTATCACTACTATACATATTTTTGATATTATAGTATATATTTTTATACCCTATTACCATATTTTGTACACTTACATAAGTAAAGGAAGGAGTATTAGATAAACAAGCCATATACTCACCGTCCTTATTCGTCAATATTTATTTTATTTTCTTTTAATAGATTCCATAATCTTCTATTTTTCAACATTTGTTTATTATCCTCTTTGGCATTTTTCAATACATCTAAAATAACCTTCTTAGTATTGCTTTCTAATTTCTTATTAGATAATCTAATTTGTAAAGTACCTTCTTTTAAAGAATACTCATAACCAACTAAATAAAACCACTCTTCTGTTTCTTTTTCTTCATCATATATAGCAATTATATCTCCTAGTCCTAAAACTCCATTCCAATGCTGTCTAAAATTATTATCTATAAGTTTATTTAAAAAGCTTTCAATATCTATAGATATATCTCTAGTAGGGCAACATCTTAATTCTAATTCTCTTTTTCCACAAGATATTATCTCTTGAGCATCATAAAAAGCATCGTTTGAATATGTATCATAATATATGAAGTTCTTTAATTCTTCCAATAATTCATCACTAAATAATCTTTTTCCATCTACCAAACAACTTTCTCTATTACATTGAATATTTAATTGTCTTATTGATTCTTTTATTTCTTCTACTTTCTTTTCACTTTTCATTGTATTAGCCATATATATAGCTTCTTTATCCATGCCTTCATTTAATTGGAGTGCAATTTCTGTTGCCCTTTCAATATTTCCGGAATTTCTGTAATTCGCTTCGATTTCTTTTAATTGTTTATTGTATTCTATATAGAAAAACCATTGAGTTTTATAATCTGTTAAGTTTTTTTCTTCCTCTAATTTTTCCGCTCTTAATTTTCTTAATTGAGCATCTACTCCTTCAAGTAGAGTATCATGTTTTTCTAGTGCTAAAATTAATTCATCACTCATCTCTTTATTTTTAATGAAATAAGAATAATTTTCTACATAATTTTTTCCTGTAGGAAGATAATCACTTACTATACATTTATCTTCATTCCCTATTAGAGTAAGTCTTGTAATTATATCGGAAGAATTATCTGATACCTCTAAACTTTTAATATAATTATCATAAGACAATATTAATCCTAAATTATCTCCAAAATTATCTATATAATATAAATTAATTTCTTGTTTTATATTATCAAATACAGGGACGCATTCAAATTCTTCTGATATGTTTTCGGATATAAAAGTAAACCAGTCGGTATCTATATCTTCTAACCATCTCATGCGTGGATTAAAATGTTGTTTAATTTCTATTAACTCTGCATCTTTTGTTAAGATATAATTTCCTGCTTTATCCATTAAATAAGTACTTCCCTTTGTATAATTGGAATATAAAACTTCTTCGTCTATATGACCAAATTTCCACCCTGTTTCTTGATACATATATTCATTTAAATTAATGATTATATTATTCCCATTAGAGTAGTCTGAATCATTAAGCATTATTCCTATGTTGGTTAAAACAATATTATTTTTCTCTAATTTTTTTTGGAATCCATATGCTTTAATTGTCTTAGATTTTTCATCTTTATTTTCCGAACACTCTTTAATTATAAAAAATTCGCCATCTAAAGATATAAGTCTTTCAATTTTGAATTCATCATAGAAAGGATATTCTTTATTATTATCTATAATTTTGTTAACTATAATTGTTATTGAATCAATATCTCTAATCCCTCTTACGACACTTGATAAAAAATCAATAGGCATAGCACATATTATTTCTTTATTGGTTTTATGTAATAGTAAGTCAGTATATCCTTGTTTCATTTCTTTTAAAATTATACCCATATTTATCACCTATAATATTACTGGAAATTCTGCTTTTATTTTAACTTTACCATAACCATATAATTTTAAATTATTACTTCCGGGTAATAATTTAACCCATTTTCTATTACAATAAGATAATTTATTTTCGCCATTAGCATTTAAAACTGTAAGCATTTTATTGTCTACAGATATTGGTTCGTTTAGCTGTAATTTTAAAGTCATATCATTAATCTCTATGGTATTAATTATATCATCTGTCGTTTCAGCTATTATTATAGGATAACAAACTTCTCGACTTATATTTTCTATAGTTAACACATTGTCGCCACTTAAAAGAATGTCTGTTTCGAATTGCTTATAAAAATAATGAGTATATGGTTGGAATGTAATTTCTAAAAACCCTTGATTTCCAAAAGTCAGTTTATCTTGTATTTTCACACACTTTAAATAAATAACATAATCAGGGTAGTCTTCTGTTATAAAAGGTGCAAAATAATCAGTAATTAACCATGCTTTTATTCTTTTAAATATCTCACTTGAAAAGGTTGCTAAATTACCTGTTTTATCTACATAAGCTAAATTTAGAACAACTTGATCAGGAGTATTTGTTTCTTCTTTATATACTGGATAAATACTATCCTTGCTATCTGAATTAACAGATATAGAAAAAGGTATTTTCATGTCATTAACTATATTATTCTCAAAGTATACCAATCTAACATTATACTCGTCACATGATATACCATTGAACATAAATTTATCTGAAATAAACATCATATCACTCCTTATAATAAAAAAATAGGAGCTAATTAAAGCTCCTATAATTTGTTTGAAATATATTTAAATTCTTCTTCTATTGCCTTTGTTAATTTGTCAATCATAACCTCATCAGGGTTTCCTTGAATATTAATATGTATACCTCCTAGTTGAAGATTTGTATTATGAGGATTATTGCTTTCATACATATCTTTATAATTTGTTCCGTACTGTTTTAAACCTAAAGAATTGTATATATCTGAATACTGTCTTAATACATCCATCGCAACTTGTAGATTATTGATTAAGTCGTTCTTAATAGAATCTCCCATTATACCTAAAGCATCTCCTGATGTTTCTGCAAATTCTATAAGTGTATCTTGTAGATTTTTAACATTTCCATCTAAATCTGTAAAGGTATTTGTTGCCAAATTCTTTGTAACCATTTCTGCTATTTTTTCAGGTGTCCATAAGTCTTCAAGTGCTTTTATTTTGTCTTCTGATTCTTTTTCAGCCTTATCTATTTCATCATCATACATATTTTCAATTTTTTCATCTAATCTATCTTGTTGGATATCTCTTAATGCTTTTTCTTCTTCTGCTAATTCATCATAAGCTTCTTGCAGCTTACTTCTTGAAGCTAAAGAAGTATCTTTTTCAAGTACAGAAATTTTACTCTTTAATTTATTAATCTTATCTAATTGTTCATTATAATCATCTTTATAATCAACTTCACTTCTGTAATCTTGATAAGCCTTTTTTTGTTCCTCTAAAGCTTTAACTCTTGCATCTTTTTCTTCTTCTATTGCGTCTTTTCTTTTTTCTATTTCGTCTTCGTATACTTTTGTTATTTCTTCTTCCATATCTTTTACTACGTCTAATTTTTCATTTTGAATATCTCTAATTTTATTACCCAACTCTTCCCATTGAACAATGGCGTCAGGTAATTCATCTGTTTGAAGGCTTATGTATTCTTCAAGTAAATCTGTTACTTTCTCTAAATCATCTGTATTTTGGTATTTATCTAGGATTTCTTTTTGGTTTGTCACATTATTATTATCGTCAAATTTAAATCCATATGAAGATAAGCTATCTTTATAAACATCTACCATTTCATTATATTGGTCTATTGTTTTTTGAAGATTAGCTCTTTGTTTTTCGATTTCCTTAATTTCCTGTCCGTACAAGTTAACCTTTTCTCTGCCAGTAGCATATTCTAATTTTGCGTCCAATAAATCTAATTGATTACTTAATCCTTTAAATTCGTTAGATAATTCAGTTACACCATTTTTAAATTTATAAAGTCTATCTTCTAATAGAAGTTTTTCAATTTCATCTTTATTCTCTTCAATGGCGTTTTTCATATCTTGCCATTCTTGCTCTGCTTTAGGCAAATCTGTATATTGAAGTTTAATGTATTCTTCTGTAAGGTCTTTAGTTTCATCTAATTTTTCTTTATATTTATCTAGTTTATCTTTTGCATTTTCTGTAGCCTTGCTATATGATTTTTTCTTTTTGTCACTCTTACCTTTGTAATTACTTTCTGCCTTTTGAGCTTTTTCATATGCCTTTTCTAACTTGTCATATTCTTTTTGCATTTTTGCTAATTTTTCTTCATAACCAGTTAGATTTCCTTGATTATTAAAACTGAATCCCTTTTTCTTTAATTGCTCTCTTAGTATTTTCTTTTCGTCCATTAATGAATCATAATACTCTTTTTGTAAACCAACTTGTTGTTCATATAATTCATTTTGTTTCTTTAAGTTTTTTATTTTTTCTGTTCCAGTTGTACGTTCCATTTTTTTATCTAATAAAGCTAATTGGTTAGTACAACGAGAAATTCTATTCTCTAATTCTTGGAACATATTGATGCCATTTTTTAAAGCATAGAGTAAACTTTTAGTAGTTATATCTATTTTTGTCTTAGTAGATTTACTAGAACCCACTGCTCCAAAATCTTTAAATGCTGTTGCAGAGACACCGTCAGAGCCTTCTGTTGGTGTTGGAGATGCTCCGTCAATAGAATTCACACTCACATCAGATTGAGCCGTTACAGAAGGTGATGGAGCGTTTATTTCAACTGGTGTGTCTGAAACATTTTTGAATTCACTAACGCTACCCGAACCAAATTTTACAGGAACAGTTGCTCCTGCAATCCATTTATTAAGCCTATCAAATATTCCTTGCAATCCCGCTGTTATACGACCAGTAAATGTTATTGTTTTAGTTTCGTCTTTGGATTTAGCTTCTATTTCTTGTTGCTTCTTTATTGTGTCTATATATCCATTTTCAGTTATTCTAACTATTTTAGACTCATCTTTGGCTTTATTTGTAACTTCTTCTTCTTTCTTTACTGTGTCTATATATCCTTCGCTACCATCCATTTTAACAGTTTTAGTTTCAGGTTTGGCTTTACTACTAACTGTATCTGTTTGTTGAATAGTTGTGCCAAATCCTTCTGTATCAAATTTTAAAGGTTTAACGACAGGTGTACCTTTTTCATCTATTTCAACAGTTTGACCTAATGTTTCTGCAAAATTTTCACTTTTAAATACTACTGATTTTTCTACTGGAGTATTTTCTATTTTTGATTCTTCTTCTTCTACTTCATCTTTTTCTATAAAGAATTTTACAAGTTTTTCTTTTATTTCTCTAGCGTCTACAGTATCTAATCCATCTAAAGCATCAACTATATCACTTACTACTTTAACTCTTTTTTCTTCATCTAATTCATTTAAAGCTTCTCTTACTTGTACTATGTCGCCCTTCGCTAATCCATTTTCTATTTTAACTGCTATTTTCTTTTCTTCATCTGTTTCCATGAATTTATCTAATTCATTTTTAACAGTATTTACTGTTTGCTCTCCTACGACTGTAACTCCAACTTTATTTGCTATATTAGGATGATTTAATAAATATTCTATAATACTTTTATAATCTGTAAGTTCTCCAGTATTAAATGCTCCGCCTAATTCACAAATTAAATCAACAGTTTTATCTCCAAAAGGCATACTTTCAAGCAATTTATTTACATACTCTAATTGACTTGTATCAATAGTTCCGCTAGTAAATAAATCTGATATTTTTTCGTTTTCACTTATTTTAGAATATTTTTTTATTTCAGATTTAATAGTTTCAAGTTGTTCTTTAAGATAATCTTTGTCTAAATCTACTTTTATTTGGGAATCTTTATCTCCCTGAATTTCATTTATCTCTCTAACTATGTTAGGTTTTATTTGGTTTCCATCTGCAAGGCGTATCCCTAACTTACATTCTGCTTCTGTAAGCTCTCCATTCATCATCTTATTAAGTAATTCAAGATTATCTGCATCTCCAATAGAACCAGTATTTTTAAAAGATGTAGAAATTGCTGTTATTACTTCTAATTCTGTAGTACTTACATTATCTCCACCATCAGTTATCCCTTGAATAAGATTTCTTATTTGAGGTGGTAAATCAACAAATGGGTCGTCATTTTTACCTATCTTAGTGATTAAATCTATTTTTGTTTCAATAGGGATATCGCTACCTGCTATTTCATCAGTTACTTCTTTTAAGTCGTCAAATTGTTTTTGAAGTTGAAGTGCGGCATCGTCTCCTAAATTAATGTCCATAAGATTCTTTCCAAATCCTTTTAGGAAACTATTTAATGCCATTTGAGTTTCATCTAATTCTCCTTTTAATTGTGGAGTGAAACTTTTAATCCATTCGCTAGAATCTATTCCAGTTAGTTTTTCAAGTTCTTCGGCTACCCCTGAAATTGATTTTTTATAATCATCTATATTTCCTGTTGCTTGGAAAACTTCATTGGCTGCATTAAGTGTTTTATTCCATTCTTCAACTTTGTCATAGTTATCTACTGCATAATCAGCTACTTTATCAAATCCTGCTAAAAAATCATTTCTTTTATTAATGTTTTCTGCAACTAATTCATTTGACCAGTCATATATGCCCATTAATTCTATTAATTTACCTTTTTGAGTATCTCCAAGGTTAGCATAATTTTGATATTGACGAACATTTCTATTCATCTCATTCATGGCGTCAGTTTGCTGATCTTGTTCTAATGAATAATATTCTGAACTTTTTTCAAGATTATTTCTATTTATTTCAGAGATTTTATTAGCTGTATCTTGTGCAATCTTTTCGTATCTCTTGCATCCTTTTTCAAAATCAGCTAATCCATTACCAAATACAGAATAATCAAAGAAAGGATTTGTAAGAGCATTTTTGTTTATGCTATCTTCTATATTTTCTTTTTGATTTTGTCTATATTTACCGACCATTTTACTTGCTTCATTAGCAGCATCTTTTTGCTCTAATCTAAGTAGTTCCTGCTTCTTCTTAATTGCTATATTTAATTTTTCAATTAAATCATCGGCACTACCGCTTAAAGCTAATAAAGGGTCTCCGTTTTCATCATACGTTACCTTCATATAAGTTCGCTACACTTATACAGTTCTCTTATGAACTTCTCTATGTCTCCATAGAAGTCGAGACTATATCTTCATCCTCATATAGAGGAGCACACCATTTCCATTTAAGGGATTCTCGCCCACTCCAATCGCTTGAGCCGTACTCCTGTTGCCTATTTCAAGGCTACTCACCAATTTAATTGGCTTTCAGATAGTCGTTGAAGTTTGTTCGTACTTATTATTTATAATAAGGTTAGAACCTTACCTGCGTAATTACCTATTATTAAGATTACTTAGGATTTAACCATATAATCAATTTAATATTTTTTTCTGCTTTCGCAACATTCACGCTCACCATTTCTAGTCACGTTGTAGTATATTAAATATTAAGGATTTCTCGCAATTAAATATGTGTACAAGGCTGGTCTCCCAACCTCTTGGCTATATCACTAACCAGTAACTAATTCCGGAAACATCTCTGCTAATTGTTGCTTATATTGAGATAGCTTTTCAGCTTCTTCTCCAGTAAGATTCATTTTACTAGATAATTTTTCAAACTCATCAGCCATATCTGTTAAGTTTGTTTTCTTTGTGTTTAATTCTCCAAGTTCTTTTTGTGTTTTATCTATGTTCTCTTTAGTGTTTTGGTACATATCTTCTGTCTTGTGAACATAGTCATCTATTGCTCCTATGACATTTCCAATCAATGTGGCGGCTAATGTTACCATAGCTCCATTTAGTAATGATATACCTACAGATGCGGCCATAGATTTAGCACCTGCTAATACCATAGAACCTGCTGTTTTGCCTAAACCCTTTTGAGTTTGTTCTGCAACAATGGTTGCACTACTATATGTATTACTTATTTGTTTTAAATTCCCTGTTGCATCTTTTCTATATACTTTAAATTGTTTGCTAGAATTACCTAATGATTTTTGAATCCTCATATTACTTGTTTGGATATTACCAGCCAATTTATTTGAATTCTTTGAAATCATACTTGTTACAGTACCAGAGGAATTTTTTAATTGGTTTGTTACTATTTTTGTTTGAGTCTGTGCTTTCTTTATGTCATTATAAAAACTACTACCAAATAGAGTTAATTGTTCTCCTTTAGCAGACATTTTCAATGTTCTAAATAAACTTGCAATAGTACCTATTGTTGCAGGTAAAGCCATACCCATGCCATCCAATGATTTAGTAACATTATTTATAACTCCCATAACTTCTGCAAAACCAGTAATCAAACCTTTAGTCATGTCACTTGATATTACAGTTGTTATGAAATCTCTGAATTGGTCTTTTAATGCTACTATTTTCCCTTCAAGGGAGTCTATATAACGAGCATTTTCTTGTTTAGCGGAATCAACAGTAAATCCTTCATTATATTCCTTTATATTCACATAGACTCGCTACATCTATGCAGTTCTCTTATGAACTTCTTATATTCTCATATAAGAGTAGACTATTTCTTCACCCTCACCTTTATGTGTTAGGGGCAAGGTTTTTCCATTTAAGGGATTCTCACCCACTCCAATCGCTTGAGCCGTACGAGTATTTCAACTCTAGTCGTTGAAAGGGTTTTCTATTTTAGAAAACTCCTTGCATGAACACCTATTATGATATAATACCTATATTATCATTATATCCAAGTACTTAGGGTTTAACCATATACTTATCCTTACGTTCTTTCTACTTTCGTCCCTTACCGTTTAATATTTCTATTTCCGTTTTGGTGTAAGGCTTTAAGGGTTACCTGCTTTTAACCTTGTGTCCTATGCACATTTCTGTACATACGAAGCATTTATAAAATTTACTTGTACATATTGAAGTACTGTTCCCCAGTTATCCAACATCGCTTGTAATACATTGGCATGGTATTTACTACCTATTGCTTCTGTAACTGTTTTTTGTTCAACATCATTAAGCGAATCCCATTTATCATGTAATTCATTCAATACGTCGAATAGAGGTCTTGTAGTACCTTTTGCTAAATCGGCAGTTTCTATTCCTGCAACGTTCCATAATGCTTTTGCTGTTTTATTAAGCATTACTTCTCCTTCTTTAGCGTTATAAGTGACCCCGTTTATGTTAACTGCTATAGTTTTTAATGCGTTACCTAATTTAGAAGCATCTTGTACCGTTTCTTGAGCCCCAACAATCATACCAATGGCTTCGCTCATGCTATTACCATTTGCTCTTAATTGTGATGCTGAACGTTGTAATGCTTCACCTATATCTCCTGATGTAACTGCAAAATTATTCGGTTGTCTTCATATGAGTTCGCTACCTCTCATACAGTTCTCTTATGAACTTCTTTAGCTTTCACTAAAGCCGAGACTATATCTTCATCTTGTTAAACAAGAGCTTTCCGCTTCCACTCGCTTGAGTGTACTTCTCTACCGAGAATAGTCTTTGAAGTTTATTCTCATTACATTTCTGTAATAGGGAATCTTACCTGCTGATTACCCAATCTTTAAATTTTTCAAACATTCACGCTTATCGTTTCCAATTACGTTGTAGTATTAAAGCTCTTAGGGCTTCCCAGTCAATTCAAAAAGTTAAATAATACAATCACTTGTATTACTGGGCGATTAACTTACATTCACCCGCATAGTTTCTTTTACATTCACATAAATTCGCAAGATTTATGCCGTTCTCTTATGAACTGCTTATACTTTCATATAAGACTAGACTATTTCTTCATCCTATAAAATAGGAGCAATCCTTTTCCATTACCATCGGCTTGTAATGTACAATTAGTCGTTGAGCCTTCCTCATATTATAGTTATAACTTAGAGGCTTGGTTGCACGAACAGGGATTGTATAAACTTAATTATTTCTTACTTAGGATTTAACCATATAAGAATCCTTACGTTGTTTCTGCTTTCGCACTATCATATACTCATTTCTGGTATATTGTAGTGTAAGGCTTTACCCATTACCTGCAATTAGAATTGTTTTCAGTTGCATATTACTATACAACTAGGCAAACTTTTGCCTGATCCATATAATCAGTTAACATATTATAAGAATCACTAGCACCTTTAACCTTCTTAGTCATAGGTTCTAATGATTTTGTTACACCACCATAAGCTGATGCGATAGTTTTTAAATATTTATCTGCGGTTGCTTCATCTACGTCTGCTACGTTTGCGTACATATTTACATCTTTTGCATATTCCATCGCTTGTTTAACGTTATCTATACCAAGTTGGAAGGCTGCTGCAGTAGAGTTAATAATATCAACAGAACTTCTAGCAACATCTTGTCCTGTTTGGAATGCTAATTCCTTAACTTCCTGCAATTCTTCTTTTGTTCCTGTAAAACTAGCAGGAGCAACTTTTTCCATATCTCTGAAAGCACTATCTAAATCTACAATAGTTTCTTTTATTGCGTAAATACCTTTAGTTATTTGCATACCTAAGATATTACCTAATGAATAAGTAGATAATGTAGAATATAAATTAGTGACAAATGAACTTGTCTTCTTTGCAGAAGTAGCTACTGTTGAAGACATTTGTTTAGAAGAATTTGAAGCTTGTCTAAGTGCTTTATCTAAAAGTCTTGCTTCGCTTGTAACACTTCTAATTTGAGCATCCGCTTCTTTTAAAGAAACACCATTTAATCCGTTTAATTGATTTCTTAAATTAGTTATAGGGGTAATATCTTTACCCATAGCTTGATATTTTCTTTGTAGCTGATCTAATACTGCATTTGCATTTTTTAAGGCAGTCTCTAAATTAAAATTGCCTTCATTAATTTTAGAAACCTCTTTAACCTGTTTAAATTCATTTTCTAATTCGTTCGCTAATCTTATTAAATCTTGAATATCTGCCTCTGCTGCTTCTGAATCTAAATCTATTTTAGTCTTAGACAGTTTATCTGCTTTTTGAATTAACCTATCTAATTGGGTTGTATCTCCGAACATCTTGGTAACCTTAAAGGTATCCATTTGAGACTGTAAAGTTTTAAATTTGCTAATAGCAGTATTAAATTGACTATCAAGCTTTCCTGTGAAATTAACATTTTTACCTAAATTAGATAAAGCCGTTTCTAGTTGATGTGTCTGTGTTAGTAAGTCCGCCATTTCAGCATAAGGCAATATACCAGTTAAAATATCTGAAAACTTAACACTTTTAACATTTCCTAATTGAGTAGTTAACTTTTGCAAATCTCGTAATTGATTTGCAGTAAGATTTGTTTTACTAGAGAATTCTTGTATTTTAGCTTCTGCCGATTCTATTGATTTTTGTATATTATCAAAGGTTTTTGCAAATTCTCTTGTTGTATCCATAGAAGTTCCAGTAATTTTTAAATTAGGAAGTAATTTAGCTACCGTATGTATCTTACTCTGAATTATCCCGTATTGTTTACCTAAGACTTTATAACTTTCGGTATTTATTTGTGTTTTACCTAATTGTTTAGTTATTGCATCTCTTTGAACAAGTAATTTATTAATTTCTCTTATTGCATCTGCCTGAGATTTAATACCAGTTGTATTTTGAATCATTTTATTGATTTCTTTGTTTACCTGACTTAATCTTGTAGATGCTTCATCATAAGGTAAATTAAGTAAATTTAATAATTTTTGTTCTAAAGCAAGAACGGGTGCTGTGTTTTTTCCTAATGTTTGTATAATACGTTTATATTCTTCTAATCTATTCAAAGACTCACTTATGCCCGCATCAATTTTAAAAGACTGTTTATTTGCTTTAGCAACACTATTTAATCTTTGAATTTCTGCCTCTGTCTTTTCTATCGAACGATTAAGTTCCATTAACTCTGAAACCGCAGTATCAGAATTAATATTTATTTTTACATTTTTTAATTTTTCATAAGATGCCACTACTTTGTCGATGTCTGCAACCATTTGAGGGCTACCAGTAAATCCTTTATTTTTTAAATCAGTAATTTTCGACCCAATATCTGCTACTTTTTTATAAGCAGTTTCAAGTCTTGAATTAAAGTTACCATTTATCTCTATACTTTTCGCTATATTCTTTACATTTTGTAAATCAGATAAAAGCGTAGCCATTATCTCATGAGAATTAGATACGTTTAAAATATTATCTAATTTCGTACCCTTAATTCTATCCATTTCTTTTCTTAAAGCTTCTAATTGAGAGATTTGCCCTTCTGTTAGGTTCTTGTTTTTGAACATATTATCTATGGTTTGAGATGTTTTAGTTGCAGAATCTTGTAATTGATTAAATGTTGCGGCCAAACTTCTAGTTATATTCGGTTCAAAATTCTTATTCTTTAATGTATCTAACTCTTTAGACACATTTCTAATCTTAACTAAATTTTCATCTAATTGTTTACTTAAAACTGCATAAGATTGATTATTTGTAGTTTTAGACATTTGTTTTTCTAAAGAAGCTCTTTCATTCATCAATTTATTAAATTGATTCATAGCAGAAATAGCTTTTGGTATTTCTCCTGATACTTCACTTATTTGAGTTTTTATTTTAGAAAATTCTTGTTGTGCCTGTGCGAAAGTTAATTTATTTAATCCTTCCAATTTGGTTTTTAAAGAATCTATTTGAGACGTGTCTTTCCCTAAACTTGTAAATTTAGTTCTTAATTCTTCTAACTGCTTCATCGATGCAGATACATTTATTTTGAAAACGTCCATTTTTTTATTTCTTTGCATATCTGCTACCAATTTATTATAATCAGTATCTAAATCTTTTATCTTATTATTAAGATTAATTAAATCCGCTTCTGCCGTTTTACCATTAACCCTTATATTAATATTGCTTAATTCTTTTGCTCTAGTAAATAATTTATCAATAGAGTTATTATCTCCGTATCCTTTTGTATATAAGGATTTGATTTTATTTTGAAGAATACTTGTATCAGCTTCTGCTTTTCTTATACTCCTAGAAAGACTATCTGATAATTCTAGTTTCTTAAAAGACCTAGAAAGCTCATCTGCTTTAGTAATTAATTTAGACATTTCGGCATACGGCTTATCTGCTTTTAATATATTCTCAAGATTTGCTTCTTGTTTAAATTTTTCAACTTGATTTTGTAAAGTCTTAATGTCGGCTACTTGATTACCTGCAAGTTTACGCTTACCTAAAGCGTTTTCAATAGAAGTACCTAATTCAGTTACTTTTTTTATTGTTGATTCAAATGAAGAATTCAAACTAGATGTAATATCTGATTTAATATTCTTTTTATTTAAAGCATCAATTTTACTACCAACTGATTCAATATCTTTATTGACTTTTGTTAAATCTTTAGATAAAGCTTTATAAGCCTGTCCTTGATATGTCTGTTTAGACATTTTCTTTTCAAGTTTATCTTTTTCAGATATTAACTTTTTATATTCTGCGACCAATTCTTTCGCACTTTTTGCTTCGCCTTGAAACATTTTAGAATTGCCTTTTGTATTTGAACCCTTAGTCAAGCTATTTATTTGCTCTTTAAGTTTTTCAATCTGTGTAAGCAATTCTTTATCATCTATTCCAACTTTTATTTTCTTAGCATTTTTTTCTAAATCTGCTATAACTTTTGACAACTCTGATGCTGATTGTCCTTTATCAACGGTTGGATAGACTCTAATTCTTATATCATCAGCCAATTAAATTCACCACCTTTAATACGCATAAGAATTACCACCTATACGAAGTGGTAATTTAATTTTTTATACTACTCTAAGACCCCTAGCTAAAAGTCTTTCTTTTAGCTCCATAGGAATCATAACATCTATAGCTGTTTTTGAATTATCAACTACATTAGTAGTAGGATAAAATACTGGGTTATCATCTCTATATCCCGGAGCCCAAACCGTACCTTCTTCCCAACGATTTAATGGGAAATAATGAGCACCATGTTTATCTGTCCAATTACCATTATCTTGGAATACTCCATCTATCTCCATATTACTAACTTGCTCAGAAGTAACTATATCTCTAAAGTCTCCACTTCTACGATACATTCCCGGAGTTCTCTTATCATATCCTGTTTCTTGCATAAGAACTTCATTCATAATTTCTTCCATTTTTTCTCCTACGTTATCTAATTCATCAACAACTATTTTTTCTATATGGGCGACAACCTGATCTAAATTATCAAACACCATTTTGTTCGCCTTCTTTTTTAATTTCCTCTATTTCTTTCTCTAAATTCTTACAGTCTTTAGCTAAAAGCTCTACTTTTTCTCCCTTTAATAGATTTCTCTTCAATATTAATCCTTTTTCTAATTCACTTAATTGCTGAGACTGGTTCAATAATACTTCTAAATATATTTCATCTAATATTTCTCTTACTTCGTTTAATACTAAAACCATATCTTTATTAGGATTATTTAATACTCCTATAATGTTTTCATCAACTTCTATATTCGTACACACAGGGAATAATATATTATATATATCTTCTATATCTTCTGCATCCAAAGTGTGTTCGGTTTTACCATCTATAATATCTTCTAATTGCAATCTTATTTCTTCTCTTTCCTCATTTAATATATTATAAACTGTTACTTTTTCTAATTCCCCATTAATTTCTACTACAAATTCTTTTCTTACTTTTTCTAATTTAAAATCGCTTACTTTCATCTTATTTTATTCTCCCTTCTAAAAATAGGTAAAAAAAAATGCGTCAACAGAATTTAATCTGCTGACGCTATAAATTATTATACAGTTTTTTTGTCTATTTCTAATATTAAGTCTTGGTCATCAACTAATATATCCCAAGTTAAACTAAAGTCTGATATTTCTTGTGCTGAAATTGTTAAGTCAGCATTAGGTTGTGCTTTTGCTTTGCTAAATTTTATTGATTTAACTTCTGTACTACCATCTTCATTAACAACTTCAAATGTACCTTCCATTTTATAATATTTACTTGGTATAGTACCTTTAACTTGTATTTTAGTACCAGTTATTTCTCCACCAAGCATTTGAGCTAAGAAAAAGTCATCTATGACCTGAGCGTCCATCTGTAATGTCCCTTTTCTTTGACCTGCTATAGTTATACATAGGTCTCCTCTTTTATAAGCTTCGAAGTTTTCTGATTCAGTAGTTATATTAAAACTATTAAGGAAATCTATAGTAGTAGTATCTTCAGGATTAGCTAAATTTGTTAAAGTTAAGTCACAAGCACTTTTTATCGCATATCCCATAATCATTCATCCTTTCTATTTTTTTAATTTAGTTAGTTTTTGCCAAGATTTTATTTTTTTAGGACTATATTTTCCGCCACTTGCCATCTGCCATTGTTTCTGTTCAGAGTTTCTTAAAGCCTCAACAGAATAGCAATCTCTTAGCCACCATATAGTTTTATTTCTCATTTCTTCATAAGAATTGATATTCCTAAAATACATAACTTCTCTGACAACGTTTTCGAAAAGTATACTATCATCAACTTTTCTTTTTTGATAATACTCTCTTTGTTTTTGTTTAAATCTTTTAACAAGTTCCGGATCTCCCTTTAACTCTGTTGGTTTTTGAGGTTCTTCAAAATGACTCATTTCTAAAACTATTTTACAAAGAATAACGAAATTTTCATCAGTAATAAATGCTATTGGATTTCCTATTCCATCTTTGTTCTCTTTTCTACTGCCCTTTTCGTCTATTCTAAGAATATATCTCTTTTCTTCATCTTGAAAAAATCCCATATCCTCAAGAGATGTGTCGTATAACAAGGTTAATCCTCTATAAAAATCATTTAATATCTTCTTTGATTCGTTCATCATTTCCAAAAAAATAGTAAAGAAAAGTCCACTTTCTTTACATACTTCGTCATACGACAGGGATAATCCCATATAATATGGTTTTATAAAATCTATGAAATCATAATCATACATAAAATAATCTACGATTGGTTGTTTTATAATTCCCAATGTATGTCTCTTTAAGTCTAAAGGTAAACCTGTAATATATTCTTTAGTAAAATGCATTACATACCTTCAAAATATTCAAGTCTATATACAGACATATATCCTATATAATCACTAGGTATATTATACATTGGGTAAGTTTGTTCTAATGTCGGGAATCCAATAGCTTTTAAATTTTTATTTTCTTTAAGCATTTGTTCTATTCCCTTATATATTAAAATATCTCTCAAACCATTTAATGTAAATCTACAATCTTTATGACACAACACCCCAACTTCAAACTTAAATTGTTGTATCTTATTACTTTGTCTATATACTCCCGTATAAGGAAAGTCTCTGTATATATTAACAAATAAAGAAACATCTGATTCCTTCATTACTTCCGGAGCCTTTTTATTTATAAATACTTTTTTTTCTTTAAGTTTTTTAATTGGATTTTCTAAATCTTCAAGTTTATATATATCTTTTTCTTTTTCATTGTTATAGTATATTAATTTATTTATTTTATCATCTAACATTATCTCGTTTGAGAGTTTAATCAAATATTTATTTGGAAATTGTTCTATCATCTTAAACACCTCTTACAGTAATAACAAACATATCTATTGTTTCTTTTGTTTCTTTATCTCTGGCAATAAGCATAATGTTATCTCCTATTGATTCAATATTAGATGATTGTTTAATAGTACATTTATTATTTCCTTGTTTAATAATACTTGTATTTGAATAACTTGTGTCTAGTATAAATTCTATTTCTTTATCTGTGTCGATATTATATTCATTTTCTTCGCCTAAATAAATGTAATCTAATCCCATCACATCGTTATCTTCCTCAACATTTTTCTTTCCTACCATATTATAGGCTATTTTATTTTCACAATCGTCTTCTAAAATACGAACTGTTTGTTGAGTTAATGCCTTAATTAATCCATCAGCACCGCTATATCTGCCGTTATATTCAAAATCGTTTATATGTGTAACTCTAAATACTGTTTTTCTAGTTAACATTACTCTTGTTCCAGTATCAAATGTTCTTGTAATTGGATTTGAGCCTATGAATATATGCCTTTTGGCATCTCCTACATCTACATATCTAGTTTGATTAACGCCATCGCTATACATTGTTAGGTTTAATATAGAAACTGGAATAGGATATATTGTACCATTATAAGCATAATTAATGATTTGATTACATCTTCTAGCTACAAAATGTAAATAAGCACCCATTTCATGGTGCTCTTTAAATATAATTAACCAATAACAATTATCAAAGAAACAATAACATCCTACATCAACGTTAGTATCAGCAGGAAAATATATTTCTTTTTCATCTAATGATGTTTGGTCATTATCTGTTATATTATTTACTACTGCCATAACAGTTTTTGTGTTTTCTGTTATAAGCACTTCATCAATATCTGTTACTTGTATATCTATTACTGTGGGCGACCTATATAGCATTTTTTCGAATGTTGATTTAGCCGTTGCTCTTAATTTTTCTCTTTTATTATTTTGACCACGCAAAGTAAAAGTTTTATATTCATCTAAAAACTTACTCAAAACCGTAATGCCCTTCATAAGTATAATCAATTTTCATTTTTTGAAAATCCTCTTCGTGAAGCTTCTTCAATGTCATTAAATTTTTTAACAAATTGGCATTTGAAGTTTTCTTGAAATCGTGGTCTGTAATAATATTTCTTAAATTATCTTCACTATTTACAATTCTTTGTAACCATCTACATACCATGCCCAAAGCAAGAATTTCTATTTCTCTTTCAGTTAGATCAGCTTTAATATAACCTGAAACTCCATCATCTTCGGAAACGATAGTTAAATCCTTTTCACAAGTGTCGAATTTTATAGTCGCTCCACGAAGATATCTGGTCATTGTTTTCATTTGTACTTCTTCAGGTGCTAAAGCCAGTCCATCATCTTCAACTTGGTTTAAAAAAACAACGAATACCTTCTCTATTGGAGTACTCATATTAACACCTTCTAATTTGATTTAAATATATAGGCATTATTAAACTTACCTTCAATAGCAGAACGTTTACCCATAGAATCAAATTTATTTAAATGAGCTAAATAAACTGCTCTTTGGCATAATCTCTTCGCCAACTCAGGTGATTCATTTTCAAGTATTTCTGCAAATTCATCAACAGTACTGTTTTCTAATACCTCGTCTAAGTAATCTAAAGTAAGAACCTTGTCGCTATATATCCTAGTTAAATCTAATATATCAAGTACATCTTTTACTTCGTATTCATCACTATATACGTCTATTATTGATAAGAATAATCTTCTTATAGTTGGAGAATTTTTCATCTTTAATAATAAATCTAATCCTACTATAGCTGTTTCTCCGGGTTCATTCATTCTTATAGAATCGTACCCACTTTCATAAATAAATGAGCCATTAGTTAAATTCATTATTTCAACATCTATCTTAGACGCTTCTCTTTTTAATTCTCTTATCATTTCTGCTCTTGTTCTTTTTTTAGCTCTTTTTGTTTCTTCAACTGTTTCCTTACCTAAATTAACTTTTTCCTCTGCTTTTTTAGTTGCCATTTACTATCATCTCCCTATTTATATTTACTAAGCTATATCGTATCTACCGAAATTAACTGCTTTTACAACACCTATATGTACTCTTCTAGTGAATAGGTATTCGATTTCTCTGTCGTTTCTAGCACCAGATTTATCTTCTAGTACAAATGCTTTTCCTTCAAAACCAACCATTATAGGTTTAGTCATTCCACTTGGAACTATGTATAGATGTTCATCGTCACCTAAACCAAATTTACCAGTTTCTTTATTGAATGTGTTTTTTAATTCCACGCATTTCATACCTTCGAACATTTTTAAGTAACCATTGTTTCTTAAATCTTCTCCGTCTAAAACGAATCCTTCTAATGCAGGTATTTTAGCTAATGCAGTTTTAGTACCATATATAACTGGGTCTCCTAATCCTAAACCGTCTACTTTAGCACATAATAAAGATAAAGCATCTCTAGTTACTGTACCACTTTCAACTAAGTTAGCATGGCATTGACCATAAGCACTAACAAAAGCGTTACCTATTCTTCTAACCATATCTTGTTGAGTAGATTTTTGAACTCTATCTACTAATTTTTCTAAGTTTATTCTTCCTGCTAACCAAGCAGTAAATGGAGCATAGATTTTTACACCTAATTCACTAGCAGTCATAGGAACTTTTCTGTTCATTAATTTTTGTCTTAATAGGTTGTTATTATCTGTTGCAACTACAGATACTTCAAATAATCTATCGTCTTCTACTGTAAATTCAACAGTATCTCCTAATTCGAAATCTCTGAATTCACAGAATGGTTCAAATACCTCTCTTAAAACACGAGAAGTACTTTCAGTTAATATTTCTGATAATATTGCGAATACTTTGTATTTGTTGTCTTGGAAAGTATAATAATCCCAAGTCCCACCCATTTCATTTAATACTAATTTTCTTAATTTGTCTTCAGCAGTATTTAAATCATATGTATCGGGATTTCCGTCTAATATATCTATTGCCATTTGAGCAACTTGACTTCTTTTTTCCACTATAATCATCCTTTCTTTTATTTATTTTTCTTATGCGTGTAAACATACTTCTATCATAGTTGAAGGTTGACCTTCGAAATCTATGTCTATTCTTCTAACTAAAAACATACCATTTTCATCGTCTTTAACGTATTTTCCTAAATTTTCAGTATCAGGAGCTAATTTATCTCCTACTGCTAATCCTTCTGGTAAGAAAGCGTTAGATATCGTATAGACATCACCATGTCCTAAATATTCAAATCTACCTCTTTCACCTGCTAATAATTGGAAGTCTCTTTCGTCCATTTGAGTATCATACATTAAAACAGAACAATCAACTATAGCAAGTATGTCGTCCATTGTAGCTTGACCTACTTTGTAAAGTTCTCTTTCTCCGTTTTCAGCAAAACCTTTAACACCGACTACCATACCATTTTCTAATACTTGGTCACATATACCATTTATAGGATTTGGATATGGTTGTCTATCTTTTCTCATTATTGCTCTCATAACTGTTCTTATCACACTTATTCACTCCTTTTAATTTTATAAATTTTCAAATATACCACCGTAAGGAACATGAGTATCTCCCTTAACTGGCATTTGTAGACTAGGCTCTGGATCAGGTTCTTTTGGTTGTTTATTTTGCATATTTTCATATGCTTTTTTACCATATAATGCGAATAATTTATTACTTAATTCTTCTACATCAAATTCTCCATTTAAACATTGTTCTTTCATTTCTTTAGTTTCTTCTTCGTCAAATGAGAATTTAGCTAGAACTCCTTCAACCTCTTCTTCAAATTTTTCTTTTTCTGCTTGAGCTTCTTTTGCCTTTAATTCTTTTACTTCTTCTCCTAAAGAGAATACAGTTTCATTAGCTTTTGTTAACTCTTCTTTAGTTTGAGTTAATTCTTCATTAGCTTTTTCTAAATCGCTTTTAAAAGTGTCAACAACTGTTTTAGCTTCTTGATTAACTTTTTCTACTTCTGCATTGAAAGTAAGTTCTGCCATTTCTTTAGCATCTTCTTCATCTAAAGCAAAATTAGCAGATTCATCAACTTTTTTCTCTCTCCACTCACTTATATATTCTTTTCTATTATCAAAATCTAAAGTAAGAGTATCTTCGTTTACAGAATAAGGAACTCCATAGTATTTATAGCCATCATTTCCTTGAACTACTACTACAGAATCATCAGGTATAGTATCTACATAGTAAAACTCTCTAGTTTGATATGTTTCTCCCCAAGAGTATTGTTTTTCTATTAGTCTATTACTTAACTGTTCTCTTATTTGTAACGCCATACTTCTATTAGAAAGAGAATATTTGTTAGTATTATCCATGCTTTTGTCTCCTTTCACATTTTGTTCTATATTATTTAAAAAATTAATTAAATCTTTTTCAGTTTTTATTCTTGCAAATTCAAGGGTTGCATTAGCACCGTCTATTCCCGGAGCATAATCATCTCCTAATATAGTTACTCCTAAAAATTCAAATTTAGATATATTTAAAACTCCACTATATTTATCTTTTTCACTTTCAAGTATATTGATTTCCATACTTACAGATTTATCACTTTCTTTAAGAAGGTTATAAGCATCTTTGCAATATCTATTCCATATAGTACCTGTAGCTGTAAGATATTCTTTTCCATTTTCGCCTTTTTCGTAAGAAAGGTCGAAATTTTGAGAAAAAGTTCCTATAGGTTGTTCTATATATTTAATCTCATAAGTTCTTCTGCCATTGACAACTTTTGGAACAAGTATCATTTCATGCTCTCCAAAATCTAAAGGCTCTCCATTTTCATCATATTTAACATATGCAAGTATTGGTTTGTCATAGATTGTAGCTTTAGCCGCTTCTATTGCTTCTTTTGTAAAATTTGTACCTTTTGGATTTACCCCTTCATGTATGATTTGCATTTTGACATTAGGATTTGCTTCGCTATCTTCTGAAAAGTTTAAGAAATTTTCTTCTAAAGTCATAGAACATGGTATTCTAATTATCAAAGGATTTCCTCCTTTCTATAAGAATTAAAAACACATATATAATTCATCGCTTATTATATATTCGTTTTTTTCATCATTTGAAAAAAGTAAATATTTATCTGAATTTTCAAACACATAATGTGTTTCTTTACCTATTTCCTGTATTGCGATACAATCAAAGCCTATTCGTTTTAATTTCTCTGCCTTATCTCTTGTGTCTGCAATTATATATCTTCCCATATTATTCACATCCGTTTCCTAAGTATAAAACACCGTTTCCTTGTGCCTTCGTATCTATATCATTGAGGAAATTAGTACATTTGACAAGTCTTGCCCACAATTCGCCTTCAGTTGGCTTTCTGCCATAAGTTTTAACAAAATCTTCTTTAATTAACGCCAACGCCCCCGAAACATGAGGTGTAGCCTGAGAAGTACCGCTTGTCGTTGCATATCTATTATTCTTATAAGTTGACATTATATTGACACCGTATGATACAATATCTATTTCCGGATTTGTATTACTGAATTTTGCAATACTGTTATCTCTGTCTACTGCTCCAACTTCTATTACTTCATGATAATTTCCGGGGAAATTGATTTCATCTGTATTAGCACTTCCATCTCCGTTGTTACCACTAGCACAACAAATACATATTCCTTTATTTACTGCTTTTTTAATAATATCGTGTAAAGAGTCGTCATCTGCTTTACCACCTAAAGACATATTTATAATATCTACATTTTGTTCAATAGCATATTCTAATCCTTTTACTATACTAGGAAATGCACCGTCACCAAATCTATCTAAAACTTTTACTATTAATAAATTACACTCAGGAGCAACTCCAGTAATTCCTTTTTCAGCCCTATTACCTGCTATAATACCTGCTACATGAGTCCCGTGACCATTCCAATCAGTAATATCGTCTTCTTTACCTTCACTTGTAAAGTTTTTACCGCCAATTATTCTGTCTTTCAAACACACATGACCTGTATCTACTCCCGTATCTAATATAGCTACAGTTATTCCTTTACCGTAAATTCCTTTATCCCAAAATGATTCTGCTCCTAATAATTTTATATTAGAAGGAATTTTATATGGAATATCGTCTTTAATTTCTCCTAAAGAACAAGGAGTTAGTTTAAAATCACTCATTTCTATCACCTTTATTCATTTGGATTTGTACTACTTTTCTTTGCATTAGATTCTCCTGTTTCTGCCTTGCTAGGTCTGCCACCTGCTTCATTCCCCACTTGAGTATAAGCAGTTGATAACGGTGTCATCTTAGAGCCAATGTCTTCTAACTCTTCTGATTCTATAGTACTTAATGCTCTTAAAGGAGTTAATCCTATAGTAGCTAAATACTTCCACTTAGGAGAATAAATAGCTAAAGCTGCTCTTTGTCTCTCTGCTTCTAGTCCTTGATTATATTCATTAGTAGGTATAAATTCTAAGAACCAATTTGAAGTAGCTCTAACACTTCTCATATGGTCATTAACCCAATTTTCTATTTCTTTTTGTATTCTTAAAGGCATTAAAGTATCTATTGTAAATCCTATACTTACTGCTTCTGTATTTGTTGTATTACCATTGAATAAGTTATCATTTACACCACTAGAATCATATATAGTTGTTTTTGTTTTTTCCTTAGCTTCAAGTATATTAGAACTATTCCCATCACTGGATATTAGGTCTATATCTAAAGGAGAAGTTAATGTACAATAACCATAAGGGACTAAACTTTTTAATGAATTATGGTAATTTAATATTTTCTTTCTCTCCATTTTTAACTGACCTCTATCGTCAAGTTCCGGTTTCTGATGTAATAATCTAAAGCTATCTATATAAGCATTTAGATTTACCAGATCTGATAACTCTTCTAACGAAGCTAAACTATCAAATAAATAAGAATAATATGGCGTACCTTTCTCTTGCCATTCATCTAAAGTAAATGCCATATAACAAGTTTCAGTCATTTGATACCATGAATTTTTTATTATTCTTCTTTTATCTAATCTGCCTTCTTGATAGTCCCAATACAACTCTTGTATTGCTTGAGGAAATGTATAATAATTTGTAGAATTTAAATAGCCTAAATTTATAGCAAATTTAGAAACCATATTACCAGTCTTTTGAGTTATCATACACATTTCTCTAGGAAATTTAAAAAATAAATAATTATTTTTACCTTTAACTAAAGCTAAATAAATCTCTCCATACTCTATAATATCTTGTGCAATCCACTTACAGTTATATTTTAAATTATATTTTTCTACTTGCTTTGAAGCTTTTCTTCTAGCTTCTCTTATATCTTTTTCTGTTTTATACTTACTTGCATCAATAGGCATTATATAATGGTCATAAGTAAGCAAATTAGATTTATATGTAATTAATTCTTTTAGTTGACCATTTTTATTAGTAAGTACTTCCCCTATTTTTTGAAGTTCTGTTTCCGTATATTGATTATTAGCTTGATTACTTAACATTTGTCTAATATTATTCTTTACTCTAGCACTATTATCCCTTATTGTTGAAATTTGGGAATTATAAGTCTTCAAGCTGTATAATAAATCTTCGGAGAAGTCATAATCGTTATATAAATCAATATTTTCTTTCTTTATATCTTCACTCAAATATATCAACTCCTTATATTAATTCTAATCTTTTATTTGTTATTTCTACTGCTCTAGGGTTTAAATCGCATCCTATATAATTTCTACCTAATTCTTTAGCTACAACTAAACTTGTACCGCTACCACAGAAGAAATCAGCAACTACGTCTCCTTCATTAGAAGATGATTTAATTATTCTCTCTAATAATTCTTTAGGCTTTTGAGTATCATAACCTACTCTTTCTTTACTTGAAGAACTTAACAATTTAATATCCCATACATCCGTTATATTTGCTCCTTCTTTCATAGGAGTATAATAGTATCTTTTATTTCCATCTTTATCTCTTCTGCAAGTGCGAACACACAATTCTCCTTTTTCATTTTTATGTCTAAACTCTTTTAACGTTCTTTCTGTATAAGGTTGATATTGTGTATTGTAAATATATTTATCTCCATTAGAATATCTTAATATATTATCATGTTTACAACTTATGTCTTTACTCCTAGACTGACCTCCGTAATTCCAAATAATATCATTTCTAAAATTATCAATTCCAAATATACAATCCATATCCACTTTTAAGTAATGAACCAATCTATAATCACATTGAAGATAAATTAATCCTGTGCTTTTAAGGACTCTTTTCATCTGAAATAATCTTGGTCGATACCACTTCATAGCTTGTATTGCGGTCCCTAAATTATCATTATAATCTTTAAAATTTTTACCTGTATTATAAAGAATATCGCAATATATAAGGTCGATAGAGGCAGTAGGTAGCTGCTCTAATAATTCTAAATTATCCATACAATAAACTTTATTTAACTTCATATTATCAACTCCTTGTATTAAACTAAGAATAAGATATCGTCATCGTCATCTCCAAAACCTTCTTCTTGTGCTATTAAATTACTTAAAAATACTCCATATCCCAATGAAGAGTATCTATCTTTTCTATTTGTTCCTCTTTCAAAAAGTTTAATTTTACCTTCTTTACTCTCATGGTTAAGGCTGATCATTTCGTTAACCATAATAGTTGTTTGAACAAAAGGAGCTAGTAATCTAGCTTCTCTGTAGGCTGCTTCATCTAAATCTAAATCTAAACTAGATACTTTTTCAGTTACTAATATCTTTGCTTCTCTATCATTCATAGGAAGTATTAAATCT
>ERZ808278.146-NODE-146-length-58403-cov-4.968019_pt1 | contig 58403 bp, 45 predicted proteins | sample MGYA00521239_ERZ808278 | MGnify/ENA primary metagenome ERZ808278 (study PRJEB31516, sample SAMN03275600) | gut metagenome | biome: mammalia-associated habitat; material: feces | host: Papio cynocephalus | place: Kenya | collected 2012-07-17 ... | reverse complement strand
GAGAAGTGTCAGCTCTAATTTTTTTTGTTTAGAAAAATTTTACCGGACAGCAATAATAGTGGTATACAAAGATAGGGACTACTTCGGGGGACTACTTAAAAGCACAAAAACAAAAAGAGTCCTGTAAATCTTTCGACTTACAGGACTCTGTAGCGGAGAGAGAGGGATTCGAACCCCCGGTACCTCTCAGTACGCCGGTTTTCAAGACCGGTGCATTCGACCACTCTGCCATCTCTCCAGAGTCAAATTGGCATTCGTGTTATCGTTTGACGGGTGCAAAGTTAGGCATTTTCAGTATAATTACCAAATTTTTGGTCGATAAAATTCACCGATTTTTGGCTATATTTGATATAATTCATTGCTTTTCAGAAAGGTATGATTAAAAAAATCTTACCTTTCTTTTGCATTTAGCCGTTTGATGTGACTATTCGTCGAATTTGCGGTATCTAATTCTTTTGGGCTCTTCAACACCTAGGCGTTTTGCCTTGTTCACTTCGTAGTCGGAGTAATTGCCATCGAAGAAGAACACATTGCCGTCGCCCTCAAATGCCAGTATGTGGGTGCAGATGCGGTCGAGGAACCAGCGGTCGTGGCTAATCACCACGGCGCAGCCGGCGAATGCCTCTAAGCCTTCTTCCAGTGCGCGGAGGGTGTTTACATCGATGTCGTTTGTGGGCTCATCGAGCAAAAGCACGTTTCCTTCTTGCTTTAGCGCGAGTGCTAATTGCAGACGGTTTCTCTCACCGCCCGACAGCACGCCACACTTTTTCTCTTGGTCAGCACCTGTGAAATTGAACCGGCTGAGGTAGGCGCGCGCATTGATTTCCCGTCCGCCCATTCGCATCAGTTCGTTGCCCTGGCTTACCACTTCATATACACTCTTGTTAGGGTCAATGTCTTTGTGCTGCTGGTCGACATATGCCAATTTCACGGTTTCGCCAACAGTGAAGTTGCCGGTGTCGGGTTGCTCAAGTCCCATGATGAGGCGGAATAGTGTAGTTTTGCCAACGCCGTTAGGGCCTATTACACCAATGATGCCTGCCGGTGGGAGGGTGAATGAGAGGTCTTTGTATAGCACTTTGCCGTTGAATGATTTGGAGATGCCTTTGGCCTCGATCACATTGTTGCCCAATCGGGGACCGTTGGGAATGAATATTTCAAGATGTTGCTCTTTTTCTTTCTGGTCTTCGTTGAGCAATTTGTCGTAGGAGTTCAGACGAGCTTTTCCTTTGGCCTGACGCGCCTTTGGTGCCATTCTCACCCATTCAAGCTCGCGCTCGAGTGTTTTGCGGCGCTTGCTTGCCGCTTTTTCCTCTTGCGCCATTCGTTTTGATTTCTGCTCGAGCCATGAGGAGTAGTTGCCTTTCCATGGAATACCCTCGCCTCTGTCGAGTTCTAGAATCCACCCTGCCACATCATCAAGGAAATAGCGGTCGTGTGTTACGGCTATTACTGTGCCTTCGTATTGGTTGAGATGCTGTTCGAGCCAGTCGATGCTTTCTGCGTCGAGGTGGTTGGTGGGCTCATCGAGCAGCAGTACGTCTGGTTTTTGCAGAAGTAGGCGGCACAGTGCCACGCGACGGCGCTCGCCGCCCGACAGGTGTTCAGCCTTTTGTTCGGCAGGAGGCAATTTCAGTGCGGCCATGGCGCGATTGAGCCTTGTGTTGAGATTCCATGCGTCGGTAGAGTCGAGAATACTCTGAATTTCGGCTTGGCGCGCAAAAAGCTCATTCATTTTTTCTTCGTTCTCATAATATTCTGAAAGTCCAAATTTTTTATTGATTTCCTCATACTCTTCAAGAGCATCGACCACATCTTGAACGCCTTCTTTTACAATGTCGAGAACGGTTTTCTGATCGTCCAGTGGCGGGTCTTGTGGAAGGTAGCCTACGCTGTAGCCAGGTGCCCACACCACTTCGCCTTGATAATCGTTGTCGATACCGCCAATGATTTTCAGCAAGGTGGACTTACCGGCGCCATTAAGGCCGATAATGCCGATTTTAGCTCCGTAGAAAAACGATAGGTAAATGTTTTTGAGAATGGTCTTGTTGGTTTGTTTAATGGTCTTGGTCAAACCGACCATTGAAAAAATGATTTTTTTGTCGTCAACAGTTGCCATGTTATTTGTATGGATGAATGTGTAATATAATAAATGTGTTATGAATTTGAGATATTACTAATAGTTTCTGTTTAAATTATCTTTTGAATTCTTTTGAGCGCTTCTTCTAATCGCGCACGCTGTGTGGCCAAATTGATGCGGATGAATCCCTCGCCGTCTTTCTCGCCATACATGGTGCCGCTGTTTACCCACACATGTGCCTCGTTTAAGAGCTTTTGTGTGAAAGCGTCACTGCTTAAGCCCGACGCCTTGATGTCGATCCATGCCAAGTAGGTGCCCTCAAGCGTAATAACTTGAAATTGTGGGAAATGCTTTTCGATGAAGTTTTTCAGCAGATGATAATTGCCGTAAACATATTTGCACAATTGGTCAATCCAGTCGCCGCTTTCGTTATACGCCGCCATTAACGCTTCCACGCCAAAGGGGTTCACATCGCACACTTCGTTGATGTTGATGGCTTTGTCGATTTTTGTCAGCCATTCTGGATTGTTGGTCACGATGTTGGCAATCTGCAGGCCTGCGGTGTTAAACGATTTGCTTGGCGATATGCAACTGATGCATTGGTTTTGCAGCGCTTCCGAGATAGAGGGCAGGGGAGTGTAGTTGTGGCCGGGCATCACAAGCTCGCAATGGATATCATCGCTGATAATTTTCACATTATGCTTGATGCAAATATTGCCGAGCATACTCAATTCGTCGGCAGTCCAGACTCTTCCTGTGGGATTGTGGGGGTTGCAGAGGATAAGCAACTTTGCTTTAACGTCGGCAGCCTTTTCTTCTATGTCCTTATAATTGAATGTGTAGGTGTTGCCTGTTCGCTTCAGAGCACTTTCCACAATTTCACAGTCGTTGTTGCGTATGCTTGAGAAGAAGCAGTTGTAGTCGGGCGTGGGAAGTATCACCTTGTCGCCAGGCTGGGTGAATGCTTTTATGATGGCAGAGACAGCTGGCACTACGCCGATGGTGTAGGTCATCCACTCGCGTTTGATGTTCCATTTGTGCCTGTTGGCGAACCAGTGAATCGATGCCTCATAATATTCTTCTGGCACTTTTACATAGCCGTAAACGCCATGTTCCGCTCTCCGCTTGATAGCGCGTTGTATAGGCGGTGCCACCTCAAAGTCCATATCAGCCACCCACAGTGGGATGATGTCGCTGTCGCGAGCAATGTCCCATTTATAAGAGTTGGTGCCTCTTCGGTCTGTAATCTTGTCGAAATCGTAATTCATTTTCTTGTTAGAATCACACAGTTAGCTGGTTGTTTGATATTTTTATTTAAAGTGACACTACCTATTTCATCTGCCACAATTTTACCACTTGTGGGGTTCTTGATATTGGTGATTTTCCCCTTGATTTGAGCATCAACGGTGGAGTATTCAAACGCTCTGTCGCAGTCCTCTCCAAAGGTGCAGTCGATGAGCTTAAGGTCGTGTGCATAGCAAAGAGGCTGTTCGCCAGTTATGTGGCATCTGACGAGTGTCAGGTGTTTTGAATGCCATGCAAGGTATTCACCATTTAGCTCGGAGTCATATATTGTCACGTTTTCTGTTTCCCAGAAAGCATCTTTTGTGGTGATGCGAGCATTATGGATTTCAACGTTTTTTACATACTGGAACACATATTTACTGTCGGACTCCAGCCCGTTGATGTTTATGTTTTGGCTTCCCATAAAGGGGTATGTGCCTTCGTGTAGAATGAGATGTGTGGCTTTCAGCCCGTTGATGTTCCAGAACGTTTCGTCGGCATCGTTGATGGTGACGTTGCGTAGCGTGAGGTTCTTCATTTCTCGGAACATCTTGGGTGCGTCAATCACACAGTCCTCCATTACCATGTCATCGGAGTACCAGATTGCAGAACGTGATTCTGGTGCAAAGTAGCATTTAGAAATAAGGCTCTTATATACATGCCAGAGAGGATATTTTCCTGCAAAATGGCAGTCTGTGGCCTCTATGTCGCTACACTCTTTAAGTGCCGACTCTCCTTCACCAATGGAGACATTCTCTAACCTTAGATGGTGTGACTCAAAGAGAGGGCGCTCTCCTTCAAATTTTTCGTTTTTGATGGTTTTCATATTCTTATAATCTTAATATTCTACAAGTGATTGTGATTTTTTTAGTTTAATCCATTTCCCAGAACGAAGCCTGATAATGTACATAGAACCTCTGAAAATAAGTTCAATACACATGGCGGTCCAGACCCCTTTCAAACCCATGGAGGGGGCAAGGAAAGCAGAAAGCGTGAGCCTCACGCCCCACATGCTTGTTAAGTTGATTCCACAAGGAATCAGTGTGTCGCCTGCGCCAACAAACACGCCGTATGACACGATTGCAGCAGCAAAAAATGGTTCGGCAAAAGCCTCGATCCGCAGTGCGGCGGCACCTTGTGCTATTATTTCTGGAACAGGTGTGAGTATGGCCATCATAAGCGGTGCTGAAACATACAGCAAGACTCCCATGATTCCCATCACCACCACGCCCATTGTAACCGCGATAGTGGCAAACTGCTTAGCCAGCTTCTTGCGGCACGCTCCAATGCTTTGTCCCACCAGAGTGGTGGCGGCATCTGCTATGCCATAGCCAGGCATGTAACAAATACTTTCTGCCGTTACAGCAAAAGAGTTTGCCGCAAGTGCTATGTTACCAAGCGGAGCTACGATGGCGGTGATAAATATTTGCGCTGAACACATAAAGATATGCTGCAGTCCCATCGGACAACCTATTTTCAATGCTCTGGCCAAACAATTACGTGTGGGCTTAAAAGAACCCTTTTCGGATGATAGTCTGAGCTCTTTTGATTTTCTGCAGGCGTAGTACATCATTATTGCAGAAGTGATGGTCACTGCAATGATGGTGCCAATGGCGGCGCCTTTCACCCTTAATCCAGCTCCTGGCACGGTAATGACAGCGCCAAAGAGTGTGACATTATGTGTGGGAAAAATAAAAAGGTAGTTGAATATTACATCAAGAATGCACATCAGCACATTTAGTAGACTGGGAATCTTGATATTGCCACTGCACCTGAGCATTCCTCCAGCAAGCATTTCAAGAGTTAGAAGTGGTATGCATAAGCAAAATAGCAAAAAATAAGCACTGGCGTTTTCTCTGATTTCTTCACCACCTCTTAGCCACGAAGGTAATTGTCCGCTGATGGCTATGCCTATAGATGAAAGGACTACTGTGAAAATGAGAATGCTGGTGATGGATTGGCGAAACACATCGCGTGCCTCTTTATTCTTTTTCGCACCAATTAAGTGTGCCACCTGCACGCTGAAGCCAGAGGTGGCGGCATTGCAAATGCCGCTGAAAAGCCAAAGGGAGGCGGCCATAAGACCTATGGCGGCAGAGTCATTTGCTCCTAAACGTCCCACCATTGAAGCGTCGATGTATTGCATTATGATGGAGGATAGCTGCACCATAATGGCAGGAACACTTAGCAACGCTGCAAGGTGAAATTGCTGGCCACGGCTCACTGGCTCTCCATTACGAATAAGAGATAATAGGATGTCTTTCTTTGCCTCTTTCATTTTCTCTACAAAGTTCGCCAAAATTTATAATACAGCCAAAGTGGCATGTGCATGTTTAATCATTTTTATGTTTACACTTCACTCATATGATTTTCTCGCTGCGCTTTTCTTTTGTGTAAAGGAGAAATAAAAGAAGGCTTCGCATAAGGCGAAACCTTCTTTCATAAGGCTATATAATGTATATGATTATTTAGCGCGGTAGATAGTAACGGCACGGTCAAGTGAAGCGCATTTTGCACCGTAGTTGGTGAGGTTACCATCGTTGATTTGTGCATCGAGGCGGTTGCTTTCTACACCCTTAGAAACAAGAGCTTTCTTTACGGTAGCAACACGTTCCTTGCGGAGGCGAGTGTTGATCTTATCGTTACCAGTGTAGTTGTCGGCCCAACCTGTGAGCACGTAGTTGTTGTTTTCGTTCTTCATAACTTCAGAAACAGCTTCAACAACCTTTCCTTGAACACCAACGAGCTTAGAAACGTTGATTGGGAAGTAAACTGTAGCAAGAGGTGCTTCTTCTTTTTCTGCAGGTTCAGCCACTTTTTGCTTGCGGCATTCCTCGAGTTGCTTCTTCAAGTTTGCGATGTTTTGGTTAGCGGCTTCAAGTTTAGCGCGGAGGTCGTCAACATAAGCGTCGGTGTACTTGATTTCTGGGCAAACTGGCACAACAGGTGCATTCCATTCGCTCTTGTTGAATTTGTAAGCTACACCAATGAGTGCTGATGGATATTCGTTCCAAGTTTTGTGACCAGCACCGTCGGTGTGTTCTTGAAGAATTTCAAAACGGAGGTCGAGGTTGATAGCCCAGTTCTTGTTGATGTTGAATTGGTTGAGTAAGCCAAAGCGGGCGCTCAAGTTACGTGAGTGAGCATCTTCTTGGCCACCACCATATTTCCAGCTGTCGCCACGTGATTCAGCACCAGTGTATTCGTGGTCATACACCCAGTGAACGCCTAAACCAGCGTACACAACTGCGTTGTAGAGACGACCTGGCTTGTAACCGCAAATCCAGTTTGTAGCGTTGAACATTACATCACCGAAAACTCCAATGTTGTTGAACTTCGATGGGCGAAGAGCGCTGTTTTCATAAGTGCCAATTACATGGTTCCATGGACGATAGCCAATACCATATTTGTTGGTAACACCAATCATTTGGTTGAATTCGCCACCAATACGGAGACCGAGCAGTGGAGAGAACCATTTGCCCACAGCGAGTTGTCCCTTAAGACCGAGACGCTTGCCAAAGCTCTGCTTTGCGTCCCAAGTTGAGCAAAGCACGCCGGCACCGCCGTCAACTTCAACCCACCAGTTGTCTTGCATTCTGTTGAAGAGGTAGCCTTGTGAGGCATCTTCAACATAAGTTACTTCTTGTGCGTTAGCAGCAAAATTGCCCATGAACATTGCACAAGCAAATGCTAATAAAGTAATCTTTTTCATAAACTTACGTTTTTTATTATAATAAAAATTTAATTGTTAGATATTCTACCACAAATTATTGTGCAAATATATATACTATTTTCTAATCTGACAACTTTTTATTTTAAAAAATGTTTTTGTGGATTTATTTCCCATTTTTAACATATTCCAAGATTTCTTTTGCCACAAGTTGGGGTGTGAAGCCGAATTTCTCATCCAGCACTTTGAATGGGGCTGACTCTCCAAAGTGGTCAAGGCCTTTGATATGTCCATTAGGAATCACACGTGATAGGGTGGATGGAAGTCCGGCAGTGAGGCCGAATGTAGGCTTACCGGCAGGAATCACTTTGCTGCGATATTCTGCGTCTTGGTTGAGGAACAGTCCGATGGAAGGGACGGATACTATTTGTGATTTTATTCCTTCTTCTGCAATAATCTTTGCGGCTTCCACTAAGGCAGACACTTCTGATCCATTACCCACGAGTATGACGTCTGCATTGTCGTCTTTCTTTATAATGTATCCACCTTTTTCTGCTTGAAGGGCTTGTCTATAGCGTGCGGCATACCCTTCGCCTTCTTCCGCAGGTATGTCGGAAACATCCTGGCGTGTAAGAATCAGAGCGGTAGGGGTTAGCTGGTTTTCCATAGCCATTTTCCATGCCACTGTGGTTTCGGCAGCATCGGCTGGGCGAATCACAAGCATACTGTTTCTTCCGCTGTGGTTCTTAAGTTCTTCCATTAGGCGTATTTGCGCCTCCTGTTCCACTGGCTCGTGGGTAGGGCCGTCTTCTCCCACTCTGAACGCATCGTGCGTCCAGATGAATTTTACTGGAATTTCCATTAAAGCAGAAAGTCGTATGGCAGGTTTCATATAGTCGCTGAACACGAAGAATGTGGCGCATGCTCCCACCATTCCACCGTGCAGTGCAATGCCGTTGATAATAGATGTCATTGCGAGTTCAGAAACGCCTGCGTGTAGAAATGCTCCGTCAAAATGCCCATTAGTGAAAGCTTTCGTCTTTTTCAAGAATCCATCAGTCTTGTCGCTGTTTGCTAAGTCGGCCGACGACACAATCATATTGTGCATTTTTTCACCCAGCACACTCAGCACATTTGACGAAGCTGTGCGAGTGGCCACATTTGGCTTGTGGCTGATAGCTGCATAATCGATTTCAGGAAGAATGCCAGCTATGCAGTCGTCGAGCTGTTTAGCCTTGTCAGGATTTTCTTTACGCCAGGTGGCTTCTGCAGCTTTGCGCTGGCTGGCTATTTTTGCGAGTTCCTCTTTGCGTTGGTTGTATAGTTCGGCCACTTCAGGGAAAGTGGTCCATACATTATTTAAATCACCGCCTAAGTGCTCAATGGTTTTCTCATAGCTTGCGCCCGATTTGCTAAGCGGATTGCCATGTGTGCTGCATTGGCCTTCAAAGTTTTTGCCGTCGGCTGTCACGCATCCTCGCCCCATTATGGTATGTCCGATAATGAGGGTAGGGCGTTTGGTCTCTTTCTGTGCCGCTTCGAGTGCATAGGCAATTGCTACGGGGTCGGTCCCGTCAATCGTAATGACATTCCAGTGCCATGAGCGATATTTCATTGCGGTGTCTTCGTTCGACACTTCATCGCAGTCGGTGGAGAGCTGCACATCATTGCTGTCGTAGAACATGATGAGGTTGCTCAGACCGAGATATCCAGCTAGACGTCCGGCTTCTTGAGAGATGCCTTCTTGAATGCCGCCGTCGCTAATAAACGCATAAGTCTTGTGAGCAAACACTTCACTGTAGTGTGTGGCGATATAACGCTCGGCAAGAGCACTACCCACAGCCATTGCGTGGCCTTGGCCGAGCGGGCCAGAGGTGTTTTCTATGCCATGAACTGGATCCACTTCAGGATGGCCAGGCGTGATGCTTCCCCAGGAGCGGAATTTCTGCAGGTCTTCCACTGTGTATTTTCCTGTAAGATGTAGAACTGAATAAAGCATTGGCGACATGTGACCGGGATCTAAATAGAAGCGGTCGCGTGCAAACCAAGTAGGGTCAGTGGGGTCGTTCACTATAAACTTTGAATAAAGCACATTGATGAAGTCTGCACCTCCCATGGCACCACCAGGATGCCCTGACTTAGCTTTTTCAACCATTGCTGCTGCCAGTATGCGAATGTTGTTGGCAGCCTTGTTCATAAGATTTACGTTCATCTTGAATATTTATTATTGTGTATAATAAGCTCACGTTGTGGCCTGTGAAGGCAATGGCTCTCTGCGCTTTCTGCGCACGAGTCTGCCTTTGCCAATCTGTGCCATATATATTTGCTTACGAAATTACAAAATATAATGCAAACTCTCAAAAAAATAACCGCCGTTTTGCTTAGCTTAACGGCGGTTGACTTCATTATGTGTAATTTAGAATTTATAATTCAGGAGAATCGTCGGTCTTTACGACTTTACTTCCTACAAGGGCGTAGAACAGGATGTAGACAGCGCATGCCACCGGTATGAAGTAGCTGTAAAGATAGCCCACTTTGTCGGCGACCAATGCCTGCAAGCCTACCATAATTGCGCATCCAAAAACCATAGTCATAAAGATGCCACTTGCGGCTGCGGTGTATTTTCCCAGTCCCTCAACGGCCATGTTGAAAATGCCGCCCCACATCACAGAGGTGCAGAGACCTACAAGAATAAAGGCGAGCACACAGATTGGAACTTTGGGATAGATGACAGAGAGGTTGGCCCAGTCGATACCGATAACGGTGACTTTAAGGCTTTCAGGTGCGAAGATGCCGAACAGGAGAAGCGCTATGGCTGCAGTGGCAACAACGCTCACCATGGTGCGGCTGCTCACTTTGCCACCTATGCTGCCGCCCACCGTGCGGCCAATGAACATCATCAGCCAGTAAACGGAGGCTATGAGGCCAGCCACGCCAGCCGACAAGCCTACGGTATCGGTTTGGAGGTATGAAATCATATAGGTAGGAGTGCCCACTTCCACGCTCATGTATAAGAATATGGCGAGGGCGCCGAGCGACAGCTGACGGAATTTCAGCGCACCAGTGATAAGGCTGAATTCCACTTTCGCTTGCTTAGGCTCTTCAATTTTTGTGAAGAGAAGGATAATGAATGCAAGAATGAAAATCACGCCAGCAATGACAAGTGCTGGAGTGGCGTCGGTAATGCCAGTGCTTTTGGTCACTTCACCAATAAGCGCGCCCATCAGGATATACACAGCCACAGCTGCGGCTGAATTGGCAGCGCCACCGATTTGGATGAACTGGTTGCCTGTTTTACCGCCTCCACCAAGTATGTTGAGAAGAGGGTTCACAACGGTGTTGAGCATACACATGCACAGACCACTGATGAATGCGCCCACCAGATAGATGACATAGCTGCCTGCCACGCCACTTAAATATTCGAAGGCGATACCCACCACTCCTACAACGAGTGCGAGAAGCGCAGTTTTTTTGTAGCCGAGTTTAGCGATGAGCATACCGCTTGGAATGCCCATTACCAGATAGGCGATGAAGTTGGCGTAGTTGCCAATTTGTCCTGCAAGCTCAGAGGCCCCGAACTGATTTTTCACAATGGTTGCCATAGGTGAGCATAGGTTGGTCACGAATGCAATCATTGCAAAGAGGGCAATCATCATAATTATGGCCGCCCATTGTTTTGATTTTTGTGCCATTTGAAAATTTAGTTTTTGTTTAAGTAGTTATATTGAAATGTTAATTATGCTTTTGAAAACTTTTGGTTTCTATATGTAAAGTTACATTAATTTTTTGAAATATGACAGAGATAGGTTCCTTTTTCTACGCAAAAAGGCGCAAAACTGCGCCTTTTAATTGTCGTATATCAATATTAATATTGGCGAGGGCCGAAAATCTCCGTGCCGATTCGCACTATTGTTGCCCCTTCCTCCACAGCGATATGCCAATCATCACTCATACCCATGCTGATTTCGGTAAAGGTGTGGGTAGAGAATAGTTTTTCGCTTCGCAATGTTCTGAACGTTTGGCCCACCGATGCAAACTCCTCCTTGATGAGTTCTTGGTCGTCGGTGAATGTGGCCATAGCCATCAAGCCGCAAAAGCGTATGTTCTCGTATTTGCTGAATGCTCCGCTTCTGGCAAGAGCAATCAGTTCGTCGACAGAGAACCCGCTTTTTGCTTCTTCCTTTGCCACATGGAGCTGAAGCAGCACGCTGATGACCTTCCCAATCCGTTTTGCCTCTTTTTCAATGGTGTCGAGAAGCCGTATGCTGTCGACACTGTGAATGATCGAAACAATAGGAATGATAGCCCGCACCTTGTTGCGCTGAAGATGCCCAATGAAATGCCATTCCACATCGTCGGGCATTTGTGGTGCCTTCGCAGTCAATTCCTGGGCATGACTTTCGCCAAACAGTCGCTGGCCAGCGGCATAGGCCTCTTGAAGCTGCTCCACAGGATGATACTTTGAGACAGCCACAAGTTTTACACCGCTTGGCAACTCAGCCTTTATTTTATTGATATTTCGTGTGATGTCGGTCATTACTGCTCTGGTTTTGCGCCTCCGAGGTCGGCACCATACACGTCGATATACGGCATTTCGGTGATGGTGACAATCTCAAAATCAAAAAGCACGCTCTTCATGGCTTCTAAGAAGTAGTCAAGGGCCAGTTTGAATTCGCTGGCTTGCACCAGGCTGAAACTTGCCGAGCGTTTTTCTGCTCCTGTTTTTTCATCGATGGTGATCATATTGATTTTCACCTTGTACCATCTGTCGCCACCCTCATGGTAGAGAACGTCCTCAAAGCGAACCTTACGCACAGCAGTCACCGTAAGCTCTCCCGATACGAAAGGCTCCATTTCTTTGGTGATGCGTGCCTCTGCTTCTGTAAAGGAGAGCGCATCCACTAAGTATGGCTCCGTAACCGACTTGATGGCGCCAGTGTCGAGCATAGTCTTGTCGTATTTTACTTTAGTTTCAAACCATTGACTCATAATAGATTAAATTTTGATGTTAGTAATTTTATGTGTTTATAGTATTGTATGTCTTGCTCTGTTGAGAGCATGATTATATCAGCACAAAGTTAGATATTTTTTGTGGTTTTTGAGTCATTGCAGGGCAAATAAAATTGGCGCAATTTTCATTGATTATTTTACTGATTTGCAATTCAACGCTTTGTTGCTTAACTTTGCATCTGCAATGAGTGATTTCTATAAGACCATACGGGAACGTTCGCAGGCTAAATACACGGAAAAGATGAGTAAGTTTCTCTCTTTTGCTGTGCCTGTGGCTTCGGCAGATGAAGCGAAGGCTGTGGTGAAGCATATTTCCAACGAATACCACGATGCACGCCACTGCTGCTGGGCATACATGGTAGGCACACAGCGAAGCGAGTACCTCTCAAGCGACAATGGAGAGCCCTCTGGTACGGCAGGAAAGCCTATTTTAGGACAGATAAATTCGTTTGGCCTAACGAACATAGTGATAGCAGTGGTGCGTTATTTCGGAGGCATCAAGCTTGGCACTTCAGGGCTTATTGTGGCCTACAGGGAGGCGGCGCGCCTTGCGATAGAGAATGCCGAGATTTTAGAATGCCATGAGCAGGCACGGATTACCTTCAATTTTCCGTATTTATGTATGAATGAAGTGATGAAGATTGTGAAGTCGGAGCCTGTGAAAGTCATCGACCAGCAGTTTGACAACGATTGCGTGATGATCCTGGAATGCGACGCTGATAAAATGCCTGCCATTAGGCGACGTGTTGAGAATGTGGATGGCTCTGCTATTCTCGAGGGCTGAATATCATTCTGGATCTTACATGGCTTACTCCGTCCACGTCAATTGAGAGCTTGCAGTCGTCGGAGTCTGTGTCGTCTAACAGCACTTGTGCCTTTGTCCCGAAAAGTGTTTCTTTCAGAAATGCTATCTCTATCCGTTTTACAAACTCACGGTCGAATTTTTCCAAAGGAAATTGATTGAGCAGTAAATCCAGATATTTTACAGTATTTACGTGTCGGTTCACATCGCAATCCGTGTATTTAAAAGTGTAATTATTGATTTTCCCATTTAGGATGGGACGAAGTCGGCTTTGTGGGGCAATTGGGCATTCGCGGCTACTGATGTTCTCTCGAATATAACTCAGTTTGCTGATGTCCACGCTTTCTCTTGTGGCATAGTTGATGACCATCCAGATGGTTCGCACATAGCCGATAGCCTTTCCGTTAAGGTCTGCGATTTCCATATTGCGCTGCGAAAAGTGCCTGTTGTAGTCTTCTATCCATGTGGTGAAAGCGTATGGCTCATTCACTTTTGGATAGCGTGTCATCTCTATGGTGACGCGCGATAGCACCCAGCCTTGGTTGCTTTCGATCATGTGGGCATACCCTACGCCCCATGCATTGGCGTGAAGGGTTGCCACCTCTATGATTTTTTCCATCACGGCGGATAGTGGCATTTCCCTTTCTGGGTTGCATTCGGCGGCTGTCAGGAAATAGTCGCGATGGTATTCTTTGATGTTTTCCATATAAAATTCTGTTGTTGATTTATTTGATTCCGCACTGGCGCTTTAATTCTTCAGTGGTGCTGTGCCTTTTACCATTAAGGTCGAAAAGATACTGGTTGCGATTTTTTGGTCCCATATTTTTTACGGTATCGAACTTTTCAGGATGCGTGATGCGTGTGATAACCACGCGTTGAATGTCGGTTTTGTCGCATGTGCCTATGCTATAGCCCATTTGCTCTGGGTGTGCGCCCGGGCCATTGCTGCTCCAGTATGTCACTTTTCCTTCTGGGGTATAGCCCATGAATATCACGCTGTGTCCAGCTTCTTGGTCATCACCTTTTGTGCTGTTGCAGCCTATGATGGCGCCATTGTCACGCCCTTTTGATTCGTTGTGGTTCCAGAATATTTTCATAAAGTCGCCCTTTACGGCGTGCTGCCAAACGGGATCGGTCCTCCATTCCTCATCGGTTAGATATGCTTCTGAAACGGTTTCTTTGTTTCGCATTGATTTTGCCCCTCTATAACCGGTATAGCTAAAACCCGCTTGCAGCTCATGAATGAGCACAGCGATAGATGGCCCATTGGCATTGGCCCTTCCCCAAAAACCCTCCCCATCGTCTTGGCTAATGGCGTGCGTATTGATTTCGTCGGCAATTCCAACATAGGGCTTCATATTACGCCATGCTCGTGCGCTAATCGCACCACTCATATCCCATATAGTAAGCGCCTTGATGAGTGCGGCATAGGTGGCGCTTGAGCAGAACGATGGCTGTGCCTTTTGAGGAGAGAAATAGGGCTTTGCGTCGTTTTTCCCCATTTGAAATGCAGACTGTAGGCCCTGCCAAGTGGTGGTTTGAAACAATTCGTTGGCCTTGCCCCCCGTGTAATATCCGCCATGAGCGGGAAATGAGTCGATGGCAGCGATAATGGCTTTTTGCCATTCCGCGTTGATGGTGTCGGCTTTCGCCGTCATACAGTGATGATGACGCGTCTTACTTACCTTGGAGGCAGACGAAATGCAAAAGGTGCACCCACAAACAGCTAAGAGGATTAATGATATACTGATGTTGCGCATAATTTTTTTTTCAAAGTTAGCGATTTTTTTGTTTTTGCGCCTCTTTTTGCCTTGTTGAGATAAAAAATACTTAACTTTGCGCTATTAAAATGCACCAATTAAGATATGTTTAATTTTTTTGGAAGAAGTAAAAAGAACCCTACGCTCTTTTATCATACAGATGTTCATTGCCATATTTTGCCAGGCGTGGACCATGGCGCCAAAAATATTCAAGATGGCCTCAATTTGCTGAAAGCTGATATGGATATGGGAATCAACCGTGTGATTTTCACGCCACACGTCACTTCTGAAACATTTGAAAACACTCCCGAAACGCTTACCAAGGCCTTTAACACTTTTCAGCACGCTGTGGAGGAGGAAGGGCTTCAGGTGGAAATGCACCTTTCCGCGGAATACAGAATTGATGACTATTGGCAAAAGGAGTATGCTGCTGGGCACTTGATTCCGATGCCAGGGAATTATGTGCTACTGGAGAACTCTTTCTCGCAAGAACTGATAGGATCAGACCAGATGATGTTTGATTTGATGTGCAGAGGTTATCACCCAATTCTTGCACACCCAGAGCGTTATCCTTACCTGGCCGAGAACAAGGAGCGCTATGAAAAAATCCATAAAACCAATGTGAAATTACAGGTAAATATTCTTTCGCTTTCGGGCTATTATGGACACGCTGTGCGCGACACTGCAAAGTGGCTTGTAAATCAAGGTCTTGTGGATATGCTTGGCTCCGATATTCACCATGTCAGCCATGTGGATGTGATAAAAGACTATCTGCGGAGTAGGGACTGGCGCAAAATCGCTGAAAAGCTGCAGGGAAGAATTATCAACGACTGCGTATGCTGACACACGTGGCACAGAGCATTTATTGACTCACCATCTGAAATTGGGTTTCACCATTATCGGTGGTGTATATTCCAGAAAAAACGTACCCATCGTAGGTGCCGCTTAAAGTGCCTACGATTTTATTTTTCCTATCATAAACCGACACTGTTAAATCTTTGCCACTTCCAATACCTAACAGGCGGTAGTGGTTTCTTTCTTTGCCATCGACCAGTGTGGCGGCAGTGCCGGTGATATTGTTCTGATCTTTCACATTAAGTACCATCACATAGTGGTCTCTGCCCACATTTCCTGCCATTTTTATCTTTCTTGCAGTAGTAGTGCCATTGGTTGGCTTATGGCTGCGTGTGGCGTTAGGTTGCTCTTGTAGGCTATGTGCATTGTCAAAATCAGCAAATGGGTCGTTTCCCATCATCTCTTCCATCATTTGCTCCATTTTTCTCATCTCTTCCATGTTTGCATTCATGATAGAGTCGGCCTCTTCTCCAGTGATTTCCTGAATGACGAAACTTGAATCGCTTGCTTCAAATTCAGATTCAGATTCTGGTTGCTTCTCGCTGGCAATTTGCTCGCTTTTGGAGCTTACCGACGGCTTTGACGCATTCTTTGCTTCTTGGTATCCAATGATGAGTAGTGTAAGCACCAAAACCACTGCTACAATCACCACGACTTTGTTCACAGTTCTTTTCTTTAAAGGCTCTATTATCATTCTGCGGGATTGGCTTTTAGCATGATCCTCTGGTTGAGGAATGGTGTATGGAGGTGTTTGTTGTGTGCCAACGCTGTCATCTCCAAAGAATGGGGGTGGAGTAGAGGTCGATTCTTGATCTTCCTCCCAAAATTTCTTGTCGTGGGCGTGTGGAGCGTGTACGGTGGGCATACCACACTGTGGGCACACTTCCGCGCCATCAGGAATGAGGGCTCCACAGTAATTGCAAATGTAGCTCATTGCTTAATCACCTTTGATACATATTCTACAATGAAGTCTGCGGTGGCTGAGTCGCCAAGCACACTGGAATTGACGCACAAATCGTATGTGTCGGCCTCTCCCCATTTCCTGTCGGTGTAGAAATTATAGTAGCTTGCCCGCATCTTGTTCGTCTTTTCGGCACGGGAGATAGCGTCTTTTTCATTTTTGCAGTCGCCTCGGGCTATAATTCTTTTCACACGGTCAGCCATGGAGGCATGGATAAAAATGCTAATCACCTTGCAATGGTTACGGAGAATATAGTCGGCAGTCCTTCCCACAATCACGCATGGGCCTCTGTCGGTTATTTTAGTGATAACTTCACTTTGGGCGGTGTAGATGCTGTCTTCGTTGAGTGGAGAATTACTCATCAGGTAGGTTCCAGAGTTGAAGCCAAAATTGATCGAAAGCATACCTGTTACGAATGATGGCGTTTTCTCGTCTTTAGCCTCAAAAAACTCTCGTGCCACACCACTTTCTTTGGCGGCCTCGATGATCAACTCGCTGTCGTAGTAGGCTATTCCCAGTTTCTTAGCCACCATTTTACCTATATCACGTCCGCCACAACCAAACTGGCGGCCAATGACTATTGCATATGTGTTGTTGTTCATCGTTTTTGTATATTTAATCATTTAAGTGCTATTTTGATTCTGTGTTGGAGTTTCCCATCTTGTTCTCATTACATATCTCCAATTCTTTATATTGGAGATCGCCATTGTTGGTGTCGGCAAGTATGAATGTGCGTGTTTCTTTTCTTGGAATATCAACCAGCTCGAATTCCCTGATAAACTTTGTTTTTCCTTTTGCTTTCGCATAAAGTTTCTTTTGTAGCGCTTCCATATCGGGCATTTTCTGCACAATATAGTAGCGATAGCCTATTTTTACCACTCCCATCACATTGTCGCGTAGCTGCTTTGGGTCGTTCATTGGGTCGTGTGCCTCTATCTGGATGGAGTAAGAAGAGTTGTCGCTGTTGCGATACACATAGAGGGAGAATGTGTAATGCTCAAAGTCGTTATCGTTGATCACATCAGCTATGTGGCTAATGGCTGCTACGAGATCTTTAACATCAGCACTAGTGGAAAGGGTGAGGTTTTGTACCTGAAACTGGTCGGCCTTTTCTGGCAGTATTTTCCGCTCAGCCTGCGTGTAGAAGCGAGTGAGAATTACTTCGCCTTCTTTTGCGAAGCCATAGCCTCCAGCGCATAGCAGCATCGTCAATGTGAGCAATAGGTATTTCATTTTAATACTTTCATTTTGATTTCCAAAATTAATTTTTTTTCCTGAAATGATATAAATTATTGTATTAAACTTCTCTAAATTTTAGATGTTTTGGCTTGTGTGTTGGCTGTTAATGGGGGAGGACATAAAAAAGAGCCAAGTAGGAATACAAGGCTCTGATTATGGAATATGTGAGGGGGGCTATCCGAAATTGTCGTAGTGTATTGATTCCGAGTCCACACCAAGCGAATAAAGCACCTCGTTCACCGTTTTGCTCATCATTGCAGGGCCACACATGTAGTATTCGCAGTCTTCCGGAGCCTCGTGCTTGCTTAGATAGGTGTCGCGAAGCACTGGGGCGATGAACCCCGCGGTGTATTTTACACCGGCGGCATCGGCTGCAGGGTCGGGGCGGTCGAGAGCCAGATGGAAGTGGAAATTGGAGTATTCCTTTTCAAGTTCAAGAAAGTCGTTGAGATAAAACACCTCGCTGAGCGAGCGGGCGCCATAGAAGAAGTGCATCACTCTGTCGCGGCAGTGAAGCGTCTTGGTCATGTGCATGATTTGGGCGCGGAGTGGGGCCATTCCGGCACCGCCGCCTATCCAAATCATTTCCCTTTTAGAGTTGAAAATAGGGTGGAAGTCGCCATAAGGGCCACTCATTATCACCTTGTCGCCGGGCTTTAATGTGAAAATGTAGCTCGACGCTATTCCTGGCATCACATCTTGAAAGCCCACTTCAGGCTTTGGCTTGAAAGGTGGTGTGGCAATTCTCACGGTCAGCATGATTCTGTTGCCTTCTGCGGGGTAGTTGGCCATTGAATAGGCTCTGACTGTGGGCTCGGTGTTGCGGCACTTCAGCGAGAACATATTGAATTTTTCCCAAGTGGGAAGGTATTCGCCGAGCGATGCCTTGTCGATGTCGGTGTCGTAGCTCATTTCATAAGCTGGTATGCGAATTTGCACGTAACTGCCAGGGATGAAATCCATGTGTGTGCCCTCTGGAAGCGACACGATAAACTCCTTGATAAACGACGACACCAGTTTGTTGCTCACCACGGTGCACTCATATTCCTTAACTTCAAGCACCGAGTCGGGCACTTGGATACTGAGGTTGTCCTTAACTTTCACTTGGCATCCCAGGCGCCAGTGTGCCTGTTGCTCTTTTCGTGAGAAGTGCACTTTTTCAGTAGGCAGTATCTCGCCACCGCCTTCCAGCACTTGCACTTTACACTGGCCACAGCTGCCTTTGCCTCCGCATGCGCTGGAGAGCATCACACCCTGTTCGTGCAGTGTGCCGAGTAGGGAATCGCCCGTGCAGACTTCAAGTTCTCTCTTGCCGTCGTTGATGTTGATTTTCACTTTCCCCGATGGCACCAAATAGTGCTTTGCCACTAAGAGTAGCACCACAAGCAGCAGTGTGACGATTAGAAATATGATTGCGCTGCTCGCAACAGTGAGTTCGGTTGAATTTATTAGTATCATAATAGTCATTGTCCGTTAAAGTTTAATGCCCAAGAAGCTCATGAATGCTATACCCATAAGTCCTGTGATAATGAATGTGATGCCAATGCCACGCAATGGCTTGGGCACATTGCTGTAAGCCAATTTTTCGCGGATAGCAGCCAGGCAAACGATGGCAAGCAGCCAGCCAATTCCCGATCCTGCTCCATATATGCCGGCAGTGAGCGCGTTGCTGAAGTCTTTCTGCTGCATAAACAGCGCTCCGCCAAGAATGGCGCAGTTTACCGCAATGAGTGGCAGGAATATGCCCAATGAGTTGTAGAGGCTCGGTGAGAATTTCTCAACGGCCATTTCCACAAGCTGGGTGGCTGAGGCGATGATGGCAATAAACATTATAAGCCCCAGGAAGCTGAGGTCCACGTCTTTCAGATCGTCGCTAATCCAAGCAAGGGCACCGGGTTGCAGTACATACTTATCGAGCAAGAAATTGAGTGGCAGTGTCACAATCAGCATAAATGTAACAGCCACGCCAAGGCCGAAAGCGGTCTTCACATTCTTCGACACGGCCAAATAGGAGCACATGCCCAAGAAGTAGGCAAATATCATGTTATCGATAAAAATCGATTTTACGAACAGATTTAGTTCTTCCATTACTTTCTATTGATGTATAGGTTATAGGTTGTTACGATTCTGTTAATTTTTCTCTTGCAGGTTTTTGTCGTGCGAGCGCTGAATCCAAATAATGCAAGCCACTACAATTAGTGCCATAGGGGGCAGAATCATCAGTCCGTTGTCCATATAGCCGGCGTCGTAAAAGCATTTAGGAATCACTTTATAGCCCAGCAGGGAGCCTGAACCGAGCAGCTCGCGGAAGAAGCCTACAATCACCAGCACCATGGCATAGCCTAAGCCATTGCCGATGCCGTCGAGAAACGAGGGCCATGGTCGGTTGTGCATGGCAAATGCCTCTAATCGTCCCATTAAGATGCAGTTGGTGATGATAAGACCGATAAACACCGAGAGCTTTTTGCTCACGTCGTAGTTGTAGGCCACAAGCAGTTGCTGCACCATAATCACGAGTGCTGCCACCACCACCAGTTGCACGATGATGCGGATAGTGGGTGGAATGGTGTTGCGTATCAATGATATGATGACGTTGGAGAATGCCAGCACCGCCATCACAGAGATGCCCATCACAATGGCAGGTTCTAAGCTCACCGTTACCGCCAGAGTGGAGCAAATGCCCAATACCTGCACAAGCACAGGGTTCTCTTTAGAGAATGGGTTGAAAATTATTTCTTTACTTCTTTTTGATAACATAGTGATTGATTATTTTTCAGTTGAACCTTGTATTTTCTTAAAGAAAAGGTCGTATGGCTTCATGCAGTCTGACATCATTGCCGATACGCCACGACTCGTGATGGTGGCACCAGATATGGCATCAACGCTTTCTGCACCATCTATGCTTTTCTGTCCCTTTTTCAGCACCTCTACGCACTTAAATGCGCCGTCCATATAAATGTGCTTTCCTTTAAACTCTTTTTGAAAGTCGCTTTCTGTGATTCTTGCGCCAAGACCAGGAGTCTCGCTCTGATGAGAGAAATTCGTGCCAAAAATAGTCGTTCCATCGGCGTTGATGGACACATAGCCCCATATTGGCCCCCATAGTCCAGCTCCGTACACAGGAATGATGTACTTTCTGTCGTTGTTTATTTTTGCCACAAACACGGGAAGCTTACGTTTTGCTTGCTTGATGTTCTTGGCCATGTTCACATTAAATGCCGCATTCTGGCTGCTGTCTGTCACTTCGCCATTTTCATTCACCACGTATTCTTTGATGATATGGCTCTTGAAGTCGCTCGCCACGTCGCTGTCGGTTTCGGGCGTTACGCCTATGGCAGCGAGTATTTGTTTTCTTGTGTCGTTGTCGCGGTTAATGTCCTGCTTTGGCTTTAAGGTCATATATACCAGAGCCAGCATTGCGCCCACTATCACTACCATTATAGCGGAATAGACGATTTGGTAAGTGTTACTGTTCTTGTTCATCTTTTTTCCTCCTTTTTATTTAGTGATTTTTGTGCGGTTGAGTCGGCGCTGTATATTGCGGTTGACCACCAAATAGTCGATAAGTGGAGCAAAAGCGTTCATCAGCAGCACTGCCAGCATCGCTCCTTCTGGGTAGCCTCCGTTGTATATGCGGATAAGAATAGCCAACACACCCACTAAGAAGCCAAAAATGTATTGGCCCGTTTTGGTGCGCGCCCCGGTCACTGGGTCGGTGGCCATGAACACTGCGGCAAAGGCAAAACCACCGTAGCAGATTTGTGTGAGAGGATTGATGAACGAAGCTGGGTAGGTGGCGCTCGGAAAGGCGTATGCTATTCCGGCCATCACCAGTCCGCCAGCAAACACACTCCCCATCACTCGCCATGATGCAATGCCTGTGATGAGCAGCACCGCCGCACCAATCATTATGGCCACCATTGACGTTTCGCCTGGGCTGCCTGCAATGCACCCCCAGAAAGCGTCGGCAGTAGATAGACTCCCGCCTGCCACGTCTTTCAATATGCCAAGGCTATCGCCCACATTTGTGGCCACTTGCCCAAGTGGTGTGGCACCTGAGAAGCCATCTACCAAGTTACCGTCGCCAAAACCAAATATCCCGTCTGTTTTAACGAATGCCTTGTCACCGCTCATCCATGATGGATAGCTGAAGAACAGAAAGGCGCGGGTTACGAGCGCCACATTAAATATATTCATGCCAGTGCCGCCAAACACTTCTTTGGCAAACACCACGGCAAATGCAGTGGCCACAGCCGTCATCCACAATGGTGTGTTGATGGGCACAATGAGCGGAATGAGAAGTCCGGTCACGAGGAAGCCTTCTTGTATTTCCTTGTGGTGGATTTGCGCACTGATGAATTCGATGCCAAGGCCCACACCATAGCTGACCACAATCACTGGCAGCATTGCGAACAGGCCAAACACAAACATGGTGAGCCATGGGGTGGTTGTCTCGCCTATGGCGAGATAGTGCTGGTATCCAATATTATACATGCCAAACAGCATGCAGGGTAGAAGCGCAATAATCACCACGCTCATGGTGCGTTTCATGTCGTTCTGGTCATGAATGTGCACACCTGAATGTGAGGTGGTGTTAGGCGTGAACAAGAAAGACTCAAAACCGTCAAACACCGATTCGAGTTTGGCGAATTTGCCACCCTCTTGGAATGATGGTTTCATCTTGTCCAGTAAATTCTTTAGAGCTTTCACTTTATTTTTTTTGTTAAAAAGTTGATATTCTATGAAAAAAAGTGGTTTATTCCATTTCTTTCCGCATTCGGTCAAGCCCCTCGCGGACGATTCGCTGGAGCTCGAGCTTCGATGTGTCGGCAAATTCGGCAAGGGCAAAATCCTCTGGCGCCACTTCGTAGATGCCGAGCTGCTCCATCTTGTCGATGTTGAATGCAATAATGGATTTAATCAAGAACTCGGCATAAATGTCCATTGGGAGCATTCTGTCGTATTCGCCGCTCATGACAATTGCTCTTTCGCCGCCATTGATGCGTGCATCCATCTCGTTATCTTTCTTGCTGCCACCGAAAAGCCAATGTGTGAAATCGTGGTAAACACTGAATTTTTTAGGACTCAGCGATGCCCAGCCCATAAACTCGTCTTTGTGGATAAGTTCTGGTATGACTGTGATTTGGCGGTAAGGGAAGCGGAGATAGGAATCGATGGTCACTATTTCGCCGCTTAGCACGTTGCCGCTGATAATTCGTAAGGCGTCGGTGCCGTTTTTGAGGTTTCCATTCACAAGGGTGCCCACTTGGCAGCCGATGATAGCGCTCACATATTTGGGAATAGCCACCTCTGATCCCACAACTGCAACCAAGGTTTCAAAGCTGACGTACCCTTTGGTGAATAGATGCCCTATGCGTGCCAGCATCACAATATCTAATGTGACAATGGTTTCCCCCTTATTCACTGGCGCTATGTTTGCGGCTTGCACACCAGCGTTGCCCGCAGGGTGAGGCCCTTTGAAAATCACTGTTTCGGAATAAGGTGTTTCGTACACATCGTTGGCTCTGCAACAGAGATACACGGTGCCCTTGGTGAGAGTTTTCAAAATTTCAGCACCTTTATCGATGTATTTGTCGTAACCATGGAGCGCAGTGCGCAGCGATGGCGCTAATGGAGCGGAATCAAAGCAGGTGACAAATATATCACGGATTTCAGCGTTAGGGTTCGGCACAATGTCGTAAGGACGTTGCCGCATCATGCACCATAGTCCGGCAGACAAAAGCGTGCTTTTAATATCGGATCCATTGGTGATGTCGTGCATCTTCCTGTTGTCGAGGTTTCCGTCGGGTTTCACGACTATCGACTCTATTTTTCGGCGCTCGCCACGGATGATAGCCTCCACTGTGCCTGAAATTGGTGTGACCACTTTCACGTCGGTAAAAGTCTTGTCGTGGTACAGAGCATCGCCTGCTGCCACTTTGTCGCCCTCTCTCACTTCCATTCTTGGAACAATGCCAGTGAAGTCGTCAGGAGTAACGGCGTAGAGGTCACTCTTTACCGCAGGTGTCACTTCTTCAGACGCTATTCCCCCTTTGAGTTTGAGGTCGTAGCCTCTTTTGAGTTTAATCAGATTTGCCATATATTATTGTTAATATTATATAGTCGGTTGTTTATGCAAAGTTACGACAATTATATTATTTATAATGTATCATCGTGGCATAAAATTCTGATTAGCTATTTCAATATGGTGTAAGCGTGACTTATGTATAATACATAATTTGGAACATTTTTTCTGTCACTTAAAAATTGAAAAAAAATAAGCCAAAAGTTTTCAATATCCTTTCTTTTTTGAATATTTTGTAATAAATTTGCCTTGAAATAGGGGAGTGCTACACCTTGGCTTGCCCATAGGCTGACGGTGCTCTTCTATAAAATGGTGAACATTAGCGTTATAGCAGTTTCACTATGCTGATTAGCCTACTTCGATTAGGTATTTTTGAATTAAAGAGTAAAACTAATTCATATAATTAACTATTTAATTTATTATTTTTTAACTATTATTTTTTATTTAAATTTATGGAAGCAACAAAGCAAAACGCTCAGCAGCCAAAACCACAGGCTCCTGTTGCTAAAAAAGCTAACAATGGCGTTAGCAGTAATGTAGGTGGCATCAAGAATGCTTTTATCGTAATTGTAATCTGCTTCATTATCGCAGAATGTTTCTACCTCTTCGGTTTGGGTAGCTTCTTCGAGTATAGCGATGGTAATACTTACGCTTCTCACTTCTTCGCTCCTACTAAGGATGAAGGTGTAACCAGCAACCCTGTCAACCTTCTTGGTACTATGTACCTTGGTGGTTTCGTTGTGCCATTCATTCTTACTTGCCTTTTGACTGTGCTAACTCTTATCGTTGAACGCTTCATCGCTCTCGGTAAGGCCGCTGGTAAAGGTAACCAAACCAAGTTCGTTGCTGACGTTAAGAAGGCTCTTAATGAAAAGAACGTTGCCAAGGCTGAGGAACTTTGCAAGAAACAACAAGGCACTGTTGGCGCAATAGTTTACTCAACTCTTAGCAAATACAAAGAAATGGAAGCAAACACTATTCTTCCAAAGGAACAGAAACTTGCTGTTATCCAACAACAACTTGAAGAAGCTACTGCTCTTGAGATGCCATCATTGCAGCAGAACCTCCCAATCTTGGCTACTATGACCACTCTTGGTACCCTCCTCGGTCTGTTCGGTACTGTGGTTGGTATGATCAAGTCATTCCAAGCTCTTGGTAATGCTGGTGCTCCTGACTCTGCCGAACTTTCTAAAGGTATTTCTGAGGCACTTGTGAACACAGCTTCTGGTATTCTTACCGCTGTTTGCGCTCTCATTGGTTACAACTTCTTTACTAACAAGATTGATAATCTCACTTACGCAGTTGACGAACTCGGTTTCGCTATCGTGAACGCTTACGCTGCAAATCATGCTAACTAATTTGCTTGATTATAGTGATATTATAAACAATTTCTTAAAGTAAAAAGTAAAAACAAATAACAATGGGAAAAGTCAAAGTTAAGAAAAAAGACCCACGTATCGACATGACCGCAATGTCGGACGTTACCGTTCTTCTGCTGACTTTCTTCATGTTGACATCTACCTTCCTTCAGGAAGAACCAGTTAAGGTTATAACACCAGCTTCTGTATCAGAAGACGTTGTGCCTGAGCAGAAATTGATCACTGTGCTGGTTAGCCAGAACGAACACGATGGCCATGGACAAGTGTACATGGAAATTGTGGGCGCCTCAAAGAAAGACGATGCTGACTCTGCGTTCACCACAGAGAACGTAAAGAAGCAAGTTCTGCAAATTATGGCAAGCAAGCACAATATCCAATTCTCGGCTCAAAACTACAACGACTTCGCTAAGCTCAACGCTTTCGGTGCCCCTATCAAGGATTTGAAAAAGTGGCTCGATCTTCCAGCTAACGAGCGTTCAGAAGCTCTTAAGAACAGCCCTGGTATTCCAATCAATATGACCACTTATGGTGGTGATTTGACTGAATTCCAAGAATGGATTCGCGCTTGTGCAGAAGTGTTCTCACAGCGTGATGATGCAACTGAAGACATAAGAAGTGGTAAGGCTATTGCTATCAAAGCTGATGCAAACACCCCTTACCGTATGGTTGAGATCGTTATGAACAACTTGCAGTCAATCAAGCGTAACAAGTTTACCTTGATGACTTCATTAAAAACCGCTAAAGATTAAAGTAATATGGGAAAGAAAGATTTAAGTCGTCAGAAAAAATTTGAGACCCGTATCGACTTTACTCCTATGGTTGATATGAACATGTTGTTGATCACCTTCTTCATGTTGTGTACAACTATGTTGAAGTCTCAAACCTTGAAAATTGCTCTTCCATCGAACAGCAATGAAAGTCAGATTGAAAAGAACAAGAACCAGGCAGCAGAATCTCAGGCCTTCACCATTATTCTTGATGGCAAGGAGGAGGATAAAGATGGTAACTACATCTCATCTTCTGCCGACTCTAAGTTCTACTACTATGAAGGAAAGCTCGATCCTGCTCAAGCAGCCACTCAGCTGATTGAGGCTAAAGGTATTGGCATGAAGGGTACGAAGGACACTAACTTCCTTACTGCTATTCTCCAAAAGAAGAATGAAAAGGCTTTGAAGGAGATAGACAAGTTTAAGAAAGAATGGGAAGCCCACAAGTACTCTAACGACGATGCTCAAAACGATGCTATTTACCAGCAAAAGGCTACAGCTGTGCTTGCAGAACTTAACCAGGCACATCAAACCCCGATCGTGATGATCAAGCCTACAAGCCGTGCAAGTTATGCCGATGTGGTGGCTCTGCTCGACCAGATGCAGATCAATAGCATTGGTACTTTCCAGATCGAGACACTCAGTAAGGATGATACAACTGCTTTGCAGGCTAAGGGCGTTAAGCTCCCACCTGCACCAGTTGCACATAAGTAATTGATGATGTGGATTTATTAATATTTAAACGAAAAAGATTATGTCAAATAGTGTAGATCTTACATCAAAAGAGTGGTGCGACCTCATATTTGAGGGTGGAAACAAAGACTTTGGCGCTTATGTATTGCGCCAAACTTCCGCAAAGCGCCACAACATAGCGTTTATGTGGATTATTCTTGGTTTCGTGGCTTGCTGCTTATTCTATTTCGGTATTTCTAAATATCTCGACATGAAGGCGGAAGAGGCTCGTGAAGCTCTCCTGAAGCAACAACAGGAAACTGTTGTGAACGAAATGTCGTCGGAGCAATCTGAAGAAGAGGAGCAAGTGGTGAAACAAGAAGAACAACAAGAGCCTGAAGAGGTTCAGGAAGCTCAACAACAGGTGACTGAGCTTGCCATCGTTCCAGATAACGAGGTGACTCAACCACCACAACTGACTACAGAAACTCAGAAGAATGAAGCAGACATTTCCGCTCAAAATGTGGAAGGCCAGCTTGGTGGACTTGTTTCTGACATTAAGCCTCAGGAAGCTCCTAAGCCAGTGGCTGTTGTTGAACAGAAGGTGCAGGTGGAAACTCCTAAGCCTGTTGAAGAAAACAAGGTGTTCACATCTGTTGAGCAGATGCCTCAGTTCCCAGGTGGTGACGCTGCTCTGATGAGGTATATAGCTGGTCATATGCAGTATCCACCAATGGCTCAAGAGCAGGGAATCCAAGGTAAGTGTATCGTGCAATTCGTTGTTACCAAGACTGGTAACGTGGGCGAAGTGAAAGTGGTTCGCTCACTTAGTCCTGACTGTGACAATGAAGCTAAACGCGTGGTTCGTGGTCTTCCTAAGTTTACCCCTGGTAAACAAAACGGACAGCCGGTGAACGTATGGTACACCCTCCCTGTAACCTTCAAGCTCCAAAAGTAATTTTCAATCAGAGTTACATATTTATTCTTTAATATAGGTGTCGCAAGTTATTAATAGTAGCTTGCGGCATTTTTTTATTTGGCGTTTTCTTTCCTCGCTTATATTCTGTTCATTTCTTTTAGCTCAATATGCTCTTATTTACTGATTTTTATAATTCTTTATGAAAATAGTGAAATAGGCTTGATAGCTATTTGGGTAAAAATGATTAATTTTACAAACTAAAAAATATAGAAGTTATTAGCTGCGTTGATGGCAATAAACCTTTTTATTAATGCGTTGTCTAATCGACAAAGTTATTAGAAAGAATAATGAAGAAAACTGGAAATAATTTGTTTCGAATTCTGCGTTTATTTTTTGGACTGTTTATGATTGTCGTGTATGTGGGTATGGCAATACTGATGTACCTCAATTTTTTCGACTGGAGTGCCTCTCTCACATGGTTTCGTTACTTACTGGCAGTGGTTTTTTTCCTGTATGGTGTTTATAGGTGCTACAGACAGGTTGCCGGCATTGACTACTACCGTATTAATGATGAAAATAACGGTGACAACGAGTGAGACCTATGGTTTGAAATTCGTTCTTTAAATTTTACTCTAATGAAAAAGATATATATATTGTTGTCCCTTGCGTTTGCAGTGGTGTTAGGCATTCCGAGCTGCACTAAATATAAAGATCAGAAGCAGGCAGTATCTGGTTTTGCCAAGGTTTACTGCGATGAGTCGTTTAAGAACATTCTTGACCAGGAAATTGATATTTTTCAATACCAGTATCCACAGTCGGATGTAATGGCTCGCTACATGAGTGAATCTGTGGCTCTCGACTCTCTGCTCACCGGCAACGTGGATTTAATCATCACACAGAAGGATTTGACTCAAGACCAAAAGCGCTATTTGGCATCAAAGAATAGGGCCTATCGGTCGCAAATGATTGCTGTTGACGCTGTGGCGCTAATAGTGAATAAGCATAGCGATATCGATGAGCTTTCTATGCAAGAACTCTCCGATTTGATGACTGGCAAATATCGCACTTGGGGTAAGATTGTGCCAACAAAGATGCGAAACGACTCCATCAAACTTCTTTTTGACGGGAATGCCTCTGGTGTGATTCATTATGCAAAAGATAAATTCTTGAAAGGTAAGGACTTTTCTTTTCCAGTTTATTCAGCTAAATCTTCAGAAGAGGTGTTTCAGCTTGTGGAGAAGAATCGTAACGCAATAGGATTTGTTGGAGTAAGTTGGATTGCCGATGATATGGGTGAAAGCCAGAAAAGTGATAAGGAGCGATTTAAGCAGCTCAACAAAAGCGAGCAGGAAACGGCACCCACCGCTATTGATTTCACCGACCGCGTGAAAGTGCTGCGTGTTCGGAGTATGGACAGAGTGACTGGCGTTCAGCCCTATCAGGCCTATATTGCTGATGGCTCTTATCCGCTTTTCCGTAAAATTTATGCTATTGATGCCTCACACCCAGGAACTCCTGCTCATCAGTTTTATGTGTTCCTTACGAGCGTGATTGGACAAAAAATTATCCTTCAAACAGGGATTATGCCCGGAGCAGAGCCAATAAGAATTGTGGATGTGTCAAATTAATCGTTCGAATGTGAAAATAATGTTGATTGACTTGGCCGTATCATACAGCTCAGCTTATTATGTTATAAAAGAAATTAATGAAAATAATATTAAAAATTACTAAGATGAAAATTAAATTCTTTTTAGCTTCTCTTTTGATGGGAGCTTCCGTTACTGTTTTCGCTCAGGGATTCAAGGACGGAATTGATTTTTACTCAATTGGTGATTACGAGAATGCAAAGACTATTCTTAACCGTAACATCAATTCTGCGACAAATAAGTCGGAGGCTTATTATTACTATGGCATGATTGACTTCAAAGAGGGCAAGCTCGATTCTGCTATAGCATATTTTGACAAGGGTGTGGAGGCTGACCCCAATAACCCATACAACTATGTGGGGCAGGGCGCTGTCATGCTCAAGCAAGGCAACAAGGCTGGTGAGGAAAAGCTGAAGGCTGCCCGCAAATTAGCCAAGAAGAATGCGAAAGTGGAGGTGGCTATCGCTGTGGCTTATTTCAACGCCGACCCTACTGCCTACGACAAAAAGATTGAAAAATGCCTCCTTGACGCCCGCAAATGGTCGAAAGACGAGGTGGCTGAGACTTATATCTTTGAAGGCGATATGAGCATGGCACGTGGTGATGTGGGTGACGCCATGGGTAAGTATGAGATGGCGTTTACAAAAGACGACGCTAATATTGAGGCTACTGTGAAGTACGCCGACACCTATTTTCAGGTGAACAAAGAGCTTGCGCTTCAAAAACTTCATGAAATTATCCTCGCCCATCCAAACTCTGCTTTAGTTCAACGCCAGTTGGCCGAGAAACTTTATGAAAATGGCAATTTCGCAGAAGCCGCACAGCGTTATGGCGAATACATTACTGGCAGCAATAACCACTTTGACAAGGACGAGGCTCGCTATGCACAACTTCTTTATTTCGCAGACAAGTTTGAAGAATGTTATAAAGTGGCATCTGAATTGAAGAGCAAAATCACACCCTCAAGCAATTACTATATTCCTGCTTGCCGCATGATGATGTATAGCCTTGCTAACAAGGGGCAGTGGGCAGAAGCAGCTACTATCGGAAAAGAAATGTTTGAACATCGCAAAGGCGCCGACGATGCCAATTTCAACCTCAAGGACCTTGTGATGTATGCGAAAGTGCTTGAAGAGGCTAAAATGCCAGAAGAGGCCATGAAATATTATGATGAAGCTATTCAGGCCAACCCTGACAATCTTGAGCTGGCACGTAATTTGGCAAGCCAGGCTGCTAAGGCAAAGGTATTCGACAAGGCTATCTATTATGGAAAGAAAGTGGTGGCAAGCGACAAATGTGTGGCAAGCGACTATGCTACATTAGCCACTGTGTATCAAGACAAGGCCGCTGCTGATTCTGTGGCAACCGACAAGGCCGCCGACCTTGCAGAGGCTCTTACTTATATCAATAAGGCGCTTGAATTGAAGGCTAACGACATCGTGCTCCTTTACTATAAGGCCCGAATTCAGACAGCTATGGAGGAAAAGAACACTGGTAAGGCTCTTGAGACCATGGAAGCCATGGTTGCCGCTATCAAGGCGCTTCCTGCTGAGCAGCAGCCATCCTACAATGGAACTCTCGGCTATGCTTATCAATACATTGGCCTCTATTATAATGGCATTAAGAACAAGGCTAAGGCTCTTGAGGCATTTAAAGCATGGGAAGAAGTGGCCGATGAAGCCACTAAGGCAAAATTGCAGAGCATCATTGCTTCTTTGAGCAAATAAGAAACATTCCACTAACGTGAAACTCTCACAGCTCCTGCGTCGGCACACGGCGTGGGGGCTGTTTTGCTTTTTTTTACTTTGACGCCAAATCCAATTTGAGGAGCGTCGCTAAATTCTGATTGCTGAAGACTTGAAATGCACAATATGCGAGAAAAGTAAACAGCGCATATTTCATCATATATCATCAATTTTCCGTAAATTTGTACATTATATAAATTGCAAAATACATGTATGATTATATTAAAGGAAATGTTGAAGAACTCACACCTACCTATGTAGTGCTCGATAACCATGGCGTGGGCTATATGATTAACATTTCACTCAACTCCTACAATGCACTTCAAAGCCACACTCATGACGTGAAAATTTTTGTGTATGAGGCGATAAGAGAAGATGCACATATTCTGTTTGGCTTCACAGAACGGCGCGAAAGAGAGCTTTTTCTGCTGTTGATTACAGTTTCGGGCGTTGGGGCAAATACCGCGCGCATGATATTGTCGTCGTTAACCCCATCCGACTTGGAGCAAGCCATCGCTTCTGCTAACTCTGCTGCACTCAAATCGGTGAAAGGAATCGGTGCCAAAACGGCAGAAAGGATAATTGTTGACCTTAAGGATAAAATAAAAGTATCGTCTGATACGTTATTATTAAAGAGTCCTGTATCAGGCGAAGTGTTTGAGGAGGCTATGTCGGCGCTTGTGATGCTCGGCTTTACCAAACCAATGTCGCAAAAGGCTTTGAAAAAATTGTTTGCCGCAGAGCCCTCAATCACTGTGGAACAAGCAATCAAGAAGGCCTTGAAAATGATGTAGGACGAAAGGGCGGATGTTTAACGATAAACCGAATTCGTTGGAAAAATTATATAGGAAATTATCATTTTATATAGTGGTGTGCGTGCTGAGTTTCTCGTTCGCACTCAGTTGCTACGTAGTGGCACAGACGCAGACCACTGCGCCTGAAAAGAAATTTACGCCGCCGCCATCTGTCGCTCCCGACAAGAGTGTGAACAAGGCTTCTAAAGACTCGTTTGATTTGCCATACGGTGTGCAGGACAAAGTGTCGGACTCCTATAAGGGTCTTCAGTTTGTTCAACCACCAACAGATTTGAAGACGCCATCCAACATCACCACCACCGCAGAGTTTGACCCCGAGACAGGACACTATGTGGTGCATACACGGCTTGGAGATAACGATATAGTGACACCATTTATTCTCTCTCCTGACGAATACAATGATATAGCGCTTCGCCAGTCGATGCAAGAATACTATCGTCAGAAAAACAGCGAAACCATAGAAAAAAAGAAGAATCAGCCCTTCAACTTCTTGGATATGCAGTTTGGGCTCGGCCCATTGGAGTCGGTGTTTGGCCCTGGTGGAGTGCAACTGAAAACTACCGGTACACTAAACATCAACATGGGCGTTAAGAGTAACAAGACCGACAACCCCGCCCTTTCTGTGGCAGCCCGACGCAAAACCTACTTCGACTTTGACCAAAAGATACAAGCCACAATAGCGGCTTCTGTGGGCGACAAGATGAAGTTCAACATGTCGTACAATACCGATGCAACCTTTGATTTCGACAATAAGAACCTCAAGCTCGCTTATGAAGGCAAGGAGGATGAAATTATAAAAAGTATAGAAGCCGGCAATGTGAGTATGACCACAGGGTCGTCGCTGATTCGCGGTAGTGCCGCCTTGTTTGGCCTAAAGGCAAAACTTCAATTTGGAAAACTTACGGCAACCGCCCTGGTGTCGCAACAAAACTCACAGACACAGACTGTAAATACTAAAGGTGGCGCGCAAACCACATCGTTCTATATTACAGCTGATAATTATGACCAGAACCGCAACTTCTTCCTTGCGCACTTCTTCCGTGATAATTATGATGCTTGGTGCTCAAAATTGCCATTAGTCTCATCTGGTATCAACATCACCCGTGTAGAGGTTTGGGTTACCAATAAGCGCGGCAACTTTAATGAATCGCGCAATATTGTGGCGTTTGCCGACTTGGGTGAAAATAGTAAGTTGTGCAACAACCACTGGTCAACAGATGGGGGCGACGAGAACCCATCGAATTCATCAAATAATGAAATAACAGAAATCAAGAACAACTACCCTGATGCGCGCGACATCAGTCAGGCGTCTTCAGCCTTGAAGCCTCTTGAGGCTTATGGCGTGGAGGGCGGAAAAGACTATGAGAAGATAGAGCAGGCACGACTGCTCTCGTCATCGGAATATTCCGTGAATACCTCGTTGGGATATATCACGCTCAACTCCGCGCTCAATCCCGATGAGGTATTGGCGGTAGCATTTCAGTACACCTACAAGGGCAGGACCTATCAAGTGGGCGAGTTTTCTGCCGACATCGACAATACATCTAACTCTCTATATGTGAAGATGCTTAAAGGAACCACCACCTCACCGCAACTGCCTATATGGCATTTGATGATGAAGAATGTGTATTCTTTGGGCGCATATCAAATCCAGTCCACCAACTTCAAGTTCGACGTGAAGTACCTTTCCGACACCACGGGCACAGAATTAAATTATATTCCAGAAGGTCCTATCAACGGTAAACCATTACTTCAGGTGATGAACCTTGACCGCTTGGACGCCAATAAAGAGCCCAATGTGGACGGGCGTTTCGATTTTCTTGAAGGCTACACCGTGGTGGCCTCAAAAGGAAGGGTGATATTTCCTGTGGTCGAGCCGTTTGGCAGTCACCTGAAGAAAATGATGGGAGGAGGTGCTTTGGCAGATAAATACGTTTATCAAGAGCTTTACGACTGCACGCTTCCAGTGGCGCGCCAGTATTCTGACAAGAACAAATACGTGATGACTGGCGAATATCAGGCTTCGGCAGGTAATGTGATTCGGCTGAATGCCATGAATGTGCCTCGTGGATCGGTGGTGGTGACAGCCGGTGGCGTGACGCTAACAGAGAATAGCGACTACACCGTGGACTATAATATGGGCACGGTTACGATCACCAACCAAAGTATCATTGATGCCGGCACCAGCATTAGCGTGTCGATGGAAAACCAGTCAACGTTCAGTATGCAGCGTAAAAGTCTGTTGGGACTTGACTTAGACTATGCTTTCAACAAAGACTTTCATGTGGGTGCCACCGTAATGCATTATGGTGAGAAGGCATTGACTGAAAAAGTGTCGATAGGCGATGAGCTGGTGAACAACACCATTTGGGGGGCAAACGTTTCCTACAAAACTAACTTTATGTGGCTTACCAACTTACTCAATAAAATACCCACGGTAAATGCCACAGCTCCATCTTCGCTCAACTTCAAAGGCGAATTTGCACAACTTATTCCGCATAAGGCTTCCACTGGATCGAATGCCGGCAGTTCATATATCGATGATTTTGAGTCAACGCAATCGGGAATCGACTTGCGTTCTCCTTATTCATGGTTCTTGGCATCAACACCTTACGACCCAGGTTCAGGAGCGCTTTTCCCTGAAGCAGGACTGGCCAACAATGTGGACTACGGTAAAAACCGTGCTTTACTGTCCTGGTATCACATCGACCGACTTTTTACGCAGCGAAATTCTTCGTTAGTGCCTGGCTATATCAAGAATGATGTGGCCCAGCTCTCTAATCCTTATGTTCGTGAAATCCCTTACAGTGAGGTGTTTCCCGGTAGGGAACTCAACTATGGAGAGTCGTCGATAATCCAAACGCTCAACCTCTCGTTTTACCCTCAGGAGCGCGGACCATACAATTTGGATGCCCTGAACATTGATCCAAGCGGAAATCTCCTCAATCCAGAAAAACGATGGGGCGGTATTATGAGAAAATTGGACAACACCAACTTTGAGGCCTCAAATATCGAGTATATCCAATTTTGGATGCTCGACCCGTTCCTCGACCAGAATGCAGATAATCGTGAAGGCGGTGACCTCTATTTCAACTTGGGTGAAGTGAGCGAGGACATACTCAAGGATGGATTGAAATCGTATGAAAACGGGTTGCCTTCCGATGGCGACACCACTTTTATAAAAAAGACCGTGTGGGGCAAGGTGTCCACGCAGTCGTCGATGAGCTACGCATTCGACACCAGCTCTGATTCCCGTATCCGTCAGGATGTGGGCTTGAACGGCTTGAGCTCAGAAGAAGAGAAGGAGTTCCCCACCTATCGCGACTATGTGCAGTCGCTACGCCGGGTACTGCCCGACAGCACTATTTCTAAAATGGAAGAAGACCCATTCTCGCCAATCAACGACCCTGGTGGTGATAATTACCACTTCTATCGGGGATATGACTACGATCAGGCAAAAATTGGGATCCTTGACCGGTATAAGCGATATAATGGCACAGAGGGCAACTCTCTATCGCCCACCGACGCTTCCGACCCTCTCTATCAGTCGGCTCGAAGTGTGCCAGATGTGGAAGACATCAATCAAGACAACACGCTGAATGAATATGAGCGCTACTTCCAGTATAGAATTTCAATTCGCCCTGAAGATCTTGTGGTGGGTAAAAACTATATTGTGGACAAGCAGGAGTTAAGCGTCACAACACGTGATGGCAAAAAAACGCCTATCGTGTGGTACCAGTTCAGCATTCCACTGCGTGAGTACGAGAAAAAGGTGGGATCTATCAACGATTTTTCCACTATTCGCTTCATCAGAATGTTTATGACAGACTTCAAGAAGCCTACGCACTTGCGTTTCGCCACACTGGAGCTTGTGAGAGGCGAGTGGCGTAACTATGATTACAATCCAGATGTGCGCACCAATCAGCCTGCTGAAGGCTCCCTAACGGTTAATACCGTTAATATTGAGGAGAATGCTACTCGTCAGCCTGTAAGCTACGTCCTTCCCCCTGGTGTAAGCAGAATTGTCGATTCCGGACAATCGCAGATTACCCAGCTTAACGAGCAGTCTATGCAAATCAAGGTGGAGCAGTTGAAGACTGGAGAGGCGCGTGGTGTGTATCGCAACACTTCGCTTGACCTGCGCACCTATAAACGCCTGCAGATGTTTGTACACAATGAGGCGCTTATAGGCGATGCCACTAATCTCCGTGACGGTGACGTGTCGCTTTTCTTACGCCTTGGAACTGACGCAAAGAACAACTACTACGAGTATGAAATACCTATGGCAGTGACAGCCCCTGGTAAATATAACACCAACAGTTCGAGCGACCGTGAGAAAGTGTGGCCAACCAGCAATATGCTTGACCTCAACCTTGATGTGCTTACCGACGTGAAAAAGAACAGAAACGCTCAAAAAATGGCTGGCATCGGTGACGTGTCGTACTATTCACGCTACTCTGAACCTGACCCTAACAATCCAAATGACAAGGTGACCGTTTTGGGAAATCCGTCGCTAAGTGATGTGCGTGTAATTATGGTAGGTGTCCGTAACAAGTCTACCTCCACTAAGGAATGCACCGTGTGGGTGGACGAACTTCGTGTCACCGATTTCAACCAAGAAGGCGGTTGGGCCGCAAAGGTGGACGCAAACCTCAACTTGAGCGATATTGCCACGGTGAATTTTGGCTATCATAAGGAAACCACAGGATTTGGCTCTGTTAACCAAAGTTTAAATGATCGCCGAATGGATCAGTACGATAATGTGAATGTGGCTGTTCAGGTGGACTTGGGCAGATTCTTGCCAGAAAAGGCAAAGTTGAAAGCGCCTATCTATTATTCTTACACCAATCAGAAAACCACCCCGAAATACAACCCAAAAGACAAGGATATTCTGCTGAAAGACGCTATTGACCTCTGCACCGACAAGCATCAGCGTGACTCAATCAGCGATTTTTCCGTCACAAGGAAAGTAACCAAGAGTTTTTCAGTGTCGGGGCTTAAGTTTGATGTGAAGAGCAAGAATCCAATGCCATGGGATCCAGCCAACTTCACTTTCAGCTACTCATTCAACAAGCAGCACAATTCCGACCCTGAGAATTCCTATGAGAATACGAATGACTACCGCGGTAGTTTTCAGTATAGCTGGACGCCATACTCCAAGCCGTTCAAGCCGTTCTCTAAGATGATTAGCGCAAAAAATAAAAATATGAAATTTTTCCGTGACTGGGAATTTCATTGGTTGCCTTCATCGCTCTCGTTCAATACCAATATCTCACGTTACTATTACGAGCAGCAAACGCGCAATCAGACCGATGCTGATATTGTGCTGCCTGTGTCGGTTAGTAAGAATTTCCTTTGGGACAGGCAGTTTGCCTTGACTTGGAATTTCACCAAATCGTTTAGCGTGTCGATTAACACCAACACTACTGCGCACATTCTTGAGCCAGTGGGGCAGGTGAATAAGAAACTGTTCCCCGACCGTTATCGCGACTGGCGTGACTCTGTATGGACGAGTATCAAGGACTTAGGCACACCATGGGCCTATAATCAGACGTTCAATGCCACTTACAAGGCTCCATTCTCTTCGATTCCAGTGTTGAGCTTTATTTCAGCCAATGCAAGCTATAATGCCACTTACCATTGGGATCGTGGTACTACGCTTGATGGCGTGGCCTCGGGCAACACCATTGCAAACCAAGCTACTCTTAACTTCGACACTCGCTGGGATTTCAACCAGCTCTACAATAAGATTCCTTACTTGAAGGATGTGAACAAAAGGTTCTCCAGTTCGTCGTCATCAAATTCTGCATGGGGGAAAAACACCCGTCAGAGTAGGGCCAACAGCCGGAAGAAACCCAAGAGACTGGAACGAACATTAAAATTGAATTCTGACTCTTCTCTTGTCATCAAGCATGGCTTTAATGTGAAAAACGTTACGGTTACAGCGCGCACCACCGATGGTAAGAGGTTCCAAGTGAAATATAAGGTGAAGGACAATAATAATGTGGAAATTCTGAATAGGGGCGACCAAAATATCAAGTTCACGATAGTGGAAGTTCCTGCTGATGAGAAGAAGTCGTTCTGGTCAGAGTTTGGGCAATACACCACTCGCTTCTTAATGAGTGTGCGCTCTGTGAATGTGAAGTTCCGCAGCACTCGGCAGCTCTCGCTACCTCAATTTATTCCTGACATTGGCGATATCTTTGGACAGACCACGCATTATGACGTGATGGCTCCTGGCCTCGACTTTGCGTTTGGCTTTACCGATGAATCGTATATCCAGAAAGCAAAAGACAGGGGCTGGCTGCTGTGCGACCAGAATATGACCTCGCCAGCTATCTATAGCCGAACACAAGAGTTTAGCGCTGAAATCCAACTTGAGCCAATAAAGGGCTTGAAAATCACGCTAACCGGCAACAGAACAGACAACCGCACCAACCAGCTGCAATTTATGTACGACGACATGACCACGATGTATTCGGGTAGCTATACCAAAACCCATGTGGCCATAGCTTCTGCATTGCGTAGCGTAAGTGCCAATGATGGATACCGAAGCGCGGCGTTTGATAAATTCCTTGAAAATATCCCGATTATAGCACAGCGAATTGAAAGCAAATATAGCGGTGTGAACTACCCAGATGCTGGCTTTATAAAAGGTACAGTGTATGCAGGCAAACCATTTGATCCTAAAAATGGAACTGTCAGCACCACCAGTAGTGATGTTCTTATTCCTGCGTTTGTAGCGGCATATTCAGGAAAGAATGCCAAGTCGGTGACGCTTAACCCATTCCCAGGTTTGAGTTCAATTCTTCCAAACTGGAGGCTCACCTATGACGGCCTCTCAAAACTTCCGTTCTTTAAGAAACATTTCAAGAGTTTCACACTTAGCCATGCTTATCAGTGCACATATTCAGTGGGGTCGTTCTCCAGCTACAGCGATTGGGTTTCGGTGTTAGGCGACTTGGGTTTCTCCCAAGATGCGCTTTCTGGCAACCCGTTCCCATCATCGCCCTACAACATATCTTCAGTGACCATTACGGAAAAGTTTGCGCCATTGATTGGAGTGAATGCCACAATGAACAATAATATTACGTTCAATGCCGAGTATCGCGACAGCCGCACACTCTCACTCAACTCTTCTGCCGGCCAGCTTGTAGAGACGAGCACAAAATCGTTTGTGATAGGTGCAGGCTATAAGATAGCAAACTTTAACACAGTGCTGAAAATGAAAAATAAGCAAAAGGGCGTGAGCAACGACCTAACACTGAATTTCGATTTCCAGTTTAACAATAACACTGCGCTAATCCGTAAGATACTTGATGGCACTGCGCAGCCTACGAGTGGCACGCGCACTCTCGGTATCAATTTCACGGCAAACTATGTGATGAGCAAGCGGGTGACTGTGGGTGCATACTTCGATTATCAGGTGAATACACCACTTGTGTCCACCAGCTCCTACCCCACCACCAACAGCAACTATGGTATATCCATAAATATGTCGCTCGCTAAGTAGCAGAAGTATATTATAATTGTGATATTGATGCTGGTTGATGGTTTCAACCGCTTGTCTGACTATGTGAATGTTTCGTTTTCATTGCTATTTTAGGTGAAGATTACCTAAAAATGATTAATTTTGTATTCTATAAAATACGGCCAATCACAGAATGGTCAGAATTAGAGTATGATACTAACATCAATATTATAATTATATGCAAGAAGAATTAAAGACAAAATTGTCAAAAGATCCTAATGGCTTGCTCACTTATGAGTATATTGCAAACCACATAGGCTCTATTGATGATATTATGCCAGAGCTGGTGGAGAATATGATTATGGTTGATAAGACTGGTCAGTTTGTGGTGAGCACAGCTCGCTATCTTAATGCTATCGACCCGAAAAAGTTTGCCGATAGCATAGACCGCCTCATCAAGGCTGCAATAGAGAAAGATCGCGACAGAGTTTATCTTGGCGATTTAGCTGCTTCAATTTGGGGCACTGACTATAAGGAGCGCGCCGATGAGCTGAAAGCCTCAGATGACAATTTCCGTAGAATTTACAAGCGTCTTTACCCAGTGGGAATGTAGATAGATGCGACTTTATATCAAAACATTCCTATTCATTATTTGGGCTCTATTTTTTATGACAGAATTAGACGCTCAAGCAAATAAGACAAATCAAATGGCAAATACAGAAGAAACTAAGGTGGCTTTTGAGACCACTTTGGGAAAAATAGTGGTGAAATTATATAACGACACGCCTAAGCATCGCGATAATTTTTTGAAAGTGGTGAACGACAGTGTGTATAACGGGGTGCTCTTTCACCGGGTGATTAAAGATTTTATGATCCAGACAGGCGACCCAAGTTCAAAGAACGCAGCCCCTGGTCAGCAACTTGGTACAGGCGATTTAGGCTACACTGTGGAAGCAGAATTCGTGTATCCTAAACATTTTCACAAGAAGGGCGCACTTGCAGCCGCACGCACTGGCGATGCCGTGAATCCAGAGCGTCGTAGCAGTGCTTCTCAGTTCTATATCGTTACTGGCAAGGCCTATTCTCCTCAACAAGTGGAACTGATGGAGAATCAGATGGCAGAGCAAGCCAAGGAAGATATTTTCAGCGGTATGGTCAGAGAGCGTGTGGATTCTATTCGCAATATGCAGGCTGCCGGTGACTCATTGGGTCTTGAAGAACTTCAAAATGAGTTGATTGCTTTGACTGAAGCGGAATATGCAAAAAATCCAGTAAAGTTCACAGATGAGCAAGTGAAGGCCTACACCACAGTGGGTGGCACTCCTCACCTTGATGGCCAATACACAGTGTTTGGCGAAGTGGTTGAGGGTATGGATGTGGTGGATAAGATTCAGCAGGCCACCACTGGACCATCCGATCGCCCTGTTGACGACATTCAGATTCTTTCCGCCAAAGTGCTAAAATAAGTGTAAAAATATAAAGATCGCCATGATTACATTTAATAGCTATCGTTTAAAAAATGGGTTGCGTCTGTTGCACTATTTCGACAAAAACACGCAAATGGTGGCATTAAACCTTCTGTATGATGTGGGGTCGAAAGATGAAAGCCCCACAGCAACGGGGCTTGCCCATTTGTTTGAGCATTTGATGTTCACTGGAACAAAAAACGCTCCAATTTTTGACGCACCGCTACAAGCCGCAGGTGGGAGCAGCAATGCATGGACCAGCGTGGACATGACAAACTATTATGAGACCCTCCCAGCGCATAATGTGGAAACCGCTTTTTGGATAGAGGCAGACCGGCTACGGAATTTGAATTTGTCGGACGATAGCATCGACACGCAAAAAAGCGTGGTTATAGAGGAGTTTAAGCAGCGGTGCCTCAATGTGCCTTATGGCGACTTCTCGCATATTTGTAATGGTTTGGCGTATAAGGTGCATCCTTACCGTTGGCCCACTATTGGGCTGAATGTGGACGATATAAAAAACGCATCGCACAGCGAGATTAAGGATTTTTTCGCGCGCCACTACGCTGTGAATAATTTGATTCTTTGCGTGTCAGGCAATGTGGATTTCCAGCACACTGTGGCTCTGGCTGAAAAATGGTTTGGCGATTTTAAGCCTACTCCTATACCTGTTAGGAATTTGCCTCAGGAGCCAGATCAGAAAGAGCCGAGGTTCTTGTCCGTTAATCGTAAAGTGCCTAACAATGTGATTACAATGATGTATCACATGTGTGGCAGAGGCGGTGCTGAATACCAAGCCTGTGATATGCTGAGCGATGTGCTTTCAAATGGTATGTCGTCGCGTTTTTATAGAAATGTCTTGGTTAAGACCGGGCTGTTTACAGAACTGGATGCCTCTGTATCGGGAACTTACGACCCAGGGCTGTTTATTGTGCGTGCTCAACTTGCCGAAGGGGCCACTTTTGCCAAAGCACAGGATGCTATCAATGCAGAATTGTCCGACTTCCTTCGTGATGGCGTCACAGCGCATGAAATGGAGAAGTGTGCTAATAAATACGAATCTACGCAGTTATTCTCCAATATATCCTATGCTAAAAAAGCCGTGAAACTATGCCAGTACGAGTTGCTCGGCAATGCTGCTGGTATTAATAAAGAAGTGGATAAGTATAGGCATCTCACACAGGAAGGCTTGATGAATACGGCAAAAAAATTGCTTAATCCTGACAATTGTTCCATTCTGTATTATGGACCGGATGCCTAATTAGTGACGTGTGGAATTTGTGATTAAAAACTGGTTTTCGGTACTATAAGCCAAAAAAAAACACAAAAAGATATTTGATTGCGTTTTTTTTTGTAAATTTGAAATTATTTAATTTGTTGGCCATAGGTCATTAATAAGTATCATTATGGAATCGCGTGAAATGTCCTCATCGAACAAAGAACTCGAAAAGGATGTAACCTTGAACTCAGAGTCTGTAGAACAAAAGTATTCTGCAGAACTTTCAGAGCAGAAACCTGAAGTGGCACAATCCGCCACAGTGGGTACGGAGAATCAAACCTCAGAGTCGGCAAAAGATTCTGAGCAGTCATCAACAAACTATACGACAATGGATAAGCAGCAGCTTGTGGACGCACTTCAAAATCTTGCGCAGCAGCCTGTGAATGAAGTGAAGGACGACGTTGCTCATGTGAGAGTGGCTTTTGCCTCACTCCGAAAGGAAGAACTTGCTAAAGAAAAAGAGGAATTCCTTGCCAAAGGTAATGAAGAGGCTGCCTTTGCCCCAAAACCTGATGAGCTTGAGGAGCAATTTAAGGCCACTTATTCCAAGATTAAGGAAAAACGTGCTGCTTATAATGCCGCACAGGATGCTTTGAAAGCAGAAAACCTGGCCAAGAAAAACGAAATTATTGCAAAAATTAATGAAATAGCTGACGATGCCGACAATGTGAATCGCCAGTACGCCACCGTGCAACAGCTTCAGCAAGATTTCAAGGCCATTGGCGATGTGCCTTCCGAGAACGACACAGAGGTGTGGAAGAACTATCAATTGGCAGTCGAGCGTTTTTACGATCTGCTGAAGATGAACAAGGAACTTCGTGACTATGACTTTAAAAAGAATTTAGAGCAAAAGCAGGCTCTTTGTGCAGAAGCAGAGGCTCTTGACGAGGAGGCTGATGTGGTGGACGCATTTAAGAAACTGCAGCAGCTACATACCACATGGAGAGAAGTGGGACCAGTGAGCAAAGAGATTCGTGAAGAACTGTGGGCTCGATTCAAAAACGCTTCTGCTGTAATCAATAAAAAGTACCAGGCTTTCTTCGAGGAGCGCAAAGCCAATGAGAAGAAAAACGCGGAGGGCAAGGAGGCTCTTTGCGAAAAGATAGAGGCTATCTCCACCGATGGACTGAAAACCTATGCTTCATGGGATGAGGCTACCAAGGCTATCATCGCTTTGCAGGAAGACTGGAAGAAGCTCGGATTTGCATCTCGAAAGGTGAATGCTGAATTGTTTGCACGCTTCCGTAAGAGCTGTGATGAGTTTTTTGCTAAAAAAGCGGCTTTCTTTAAGCAGATGAAGGATGAGCTTGCCGCCAACTTGGCAAAAAAGATGGAACTTTGTGAAAAAGCGGAGTCGCTTAAAGACTCTAAGGATTGGAAAAAGACCACCGATGCTCTTATTGCCTTGCAGAAGGAGTGGAAAACTGTGGGACCTGTGGTGAAGAAGCACAGCGATGCTGTGTGGAAACGCTTTGTTGCAGCATGCGATGCTTTCTTTGAAGAGAAAAAGAAGCAGAACGTGAATGTGCATTCTGTGGAGCATGATAATCTAAAAAAGAAAAAAGACATTATTGCGCAAATCAACGCTATTCTTGAGGCGGAAAGCACTGATGAAGCACCGGCTAAGGTTCGCGATTTGATGAAGCAATGGCAGGGAGTGGGCCATGTTCCATTCAAAGAAAAAGATAAGGTGTATGCCGATTATAAGACGGCTATCGACAAGGCGTTTGACCAGCTTGATATGAAAGCCCAAAAAGCCCGTATGGCTAATTTTGCCAATTCCATCAACAAGATGAGCGACAACGGCAAGGTGATGCATGAAAGGGAGCGGCTTGTTCGCGCTTTTGAAACGAAGTCGCAAGAACTGAAAACTTACGAGAACAACCTTGGCTTTTTCAATGCCCAGTCGAAAACTGGCAATTCACTTGTGAAGGAGATGGAACGCAAGATTGTCAATATCAAGGAAGAAATTGCCATGCTTGAACAAAAAATCAAGCTCATTGACGAAAAAATCTGATTTTTTCTTGAAATCACTCTCTATGCGTGAAAATATCCTTTTGCCAGGAATTTTCGCCATAGTGGGTGATTTTCTTTGTCAATCAAAATAACTGTGGAATGAAGGGTAAGGGAAGATACGGACAGTACATACGATGGATATTTTTGGGTATCGACTTTGTTGTACTCAACTTGTCGTATATATTAGTGTGCTTATTCTGTGGACATGGCGATATGTTCGTATCCAAACTTGTTTGGCTGATGATGAACGTGTCTTATCTTGCGGTGAGCTACTTTTTCTCTGATATTCACTATCGCCGCGTTGTGTATGCCGACCGTGTGGCCATGAAAGTGATTAAAGCTGTGTCGCTTCATGCTGTGGTGTTTCTGTCGCTTACCTATTTCTTGAAGAGCGATCACTTTGCCTGGCATAGCTTTGGTATGTTTTATGTGATTTTTTGCTTTGCCCTTGGTTGCTGGTGGATTGTTTCAAGAAAGCTACTTAAGCGCTATCGCTCATTGGGCAAAAACTATAAGCGAGTAGTGGTGATTGGAGCAGGTCAGGTGGGCCAGAAGCTGATAAGTGTGCTAAGGGGCGACCAAGGCTACGGTTATCGTATAGTAGGCGTATTTGACGACAACGACACGCTTTTGAAAAGCGATCTTTATAAAGGCACCCTCGATAAGGTGGAACAATTCGTTCACGACTATCCGATTGACGAAATGTATTGTTGCATCCCTGACACGGACAACGAGGACGTGGCTAAATTGCTTTCGATAGCAGAGCGAAACGCCGTGGATTTTCTGTATGTGCCTCAGTTCGGACCACACATCACTCGCCAGTTTGAGTTTTTTCTTGTAGATAATTTGCCAGTGCTACAGGCGCGCCCAAATCCGCTCAGTTTGCCAGTGAATGCGGCGATAAAGCGTCTGTTCGATTTCTTAGTGTCGTCCGTGGTTTTGCTTCTGTCACCGTTGGTTTTGGTGCCGGTAGGCATTGCTATCAAGCTTTCCTCTCCTGGACCTGTCTTTTTTAAGCAGCGACGCACCGGACTGCGTGGCAAGGCCTTTACTTGCTATAAATTCCGCACTATGCGTGTGAACAGCCAAAGCGATACCAAGCAGGCCACAAAAGACGATCCCCGAAAGACGAAGGTGGGTGATTTCCTTCGCAAGACAAGCATCGACGAGTTACCCCAGTTTTTCAATGTTTGGCGTGGCGACATGTCGATAGTGGGACCTCGGCCACACATGGAACAACAAACTCAGCTTTACAGTGAGTTGATTGACAAGTATATGCTTAGACACGTGATCAAGCCTGGTATTACGGGATGGGCTCAAGTTAATGGTTACCGTGGCCTTACTGATGAACTGTGGAAGATGGAGAAGCGTGTGGAATACGATGTATGGTACACAGAAAACTGGAACTTCTTCCTCGACTTGAAAATCATAGTTCTCACAGTGGTGAATGCAATTAGGGGCGAGAAGAATGCATTTTAAATATATTTTATTATAACCTTACCAATTCCGCTTTATGCACTAATAATCACAATGTCGGTTAATCTTGAGCAATTAAAGACACAGTCGCTTGGCATACTTCGTCGCTTTTATGGCTACGATTCGTTTTTGCCAATGCAGTTTGAGGTCATTAGCCAAATTATGGGTGGTGGCGATTGCATTGTGCTGATGCCTACAGGTGGTGGAAAGTCGATATGCTATCAATTGCCGGCCCTTTTAAGTGAAGGGTGCTGCATTGTGGTGTCGCCGTTACTGGCATTGATGAAGGATCAGGTTGATGCACTTGTTCTTAATGGTGTGCCAGCTGCCTCTATCAGCAGTATGCAGACAGAGGCCCAGAACCGGGAGGTTCTCGACCATGTGCTTTCTGGTGTAATCAAATTGCTCTACATATCGCCTGAGCGCTTGTTGAGTGGATTAGAAAACTGGTCGAGGCATATCAAGATTAGCTTGATAGCCATTGATGAGGCTCATTGTATTTCACAGTGGGGCCACGATTTTCGGCCAGAATACACTCAGTTGTCGGTACTGAAAGTGAAATTTCCAGGTGTGCCGATTGTGGCATTGACTGCCACAGCCGACCAAATCACCCGTGACGACATTAGAAAGCAGCTCAACATTCCTAATGCTCAACTGTTTCTATCCTCTTTCGACAGAAAGAATATATCACTTTCCGTCTTATCGGGTTATGCAGGAACACAGAAGTTTAGTATGCTGGTAAAATTTATCGACAGCCATCGTGGTGAAAGCGGCATCATTTATTGCTTTAGCCGTAAGAACACCGAGTCGCTGGCCGCAAAGCTACAAAAGCGGGGATTGAATGCCAAAGCGTTTCATGCAGGGTTGCCTGTTTCTGACAAAAATGCGGTTCAGACAGCATTTCTCAATGATGATGTGCAAATAGTTTGTGCCACTGTGGCATTTGGCATGGGTATCGACAAGAGCAATGTGAGGTGGGTGGTGCATTACAATATGCCTCAAAATATAGAGTCGTATTATCAGGAGATTGGTCGTGCAGGTCGTGACGGAATGGAAGCCGATGCGCTGATGTTTTATTCTTATGGGGATGTGATATCTCACAATCGGTTCATTGCAGAGTCGGGCCAAGTGAAGCTCAACATGGAGAAGCTGGTACAAATGCAGCGATATGCAGAGTCCACTGTATGCCGTAGGCGAATTCTTTTGAGTTACTTTAATGAACGCTACGACCACGACTGTGGCAACTGCGATGTGTGCAAGAAACCTCCTAAGCGATTCGATGGCTCAGTTTTGGCACAGATGGCATTGAGTGCGATAGTGCGCACTGGCCAGAGGATAGGACTTTACATGCTTAAAGATATATTGAGAGGGTCGTCGAGCGTGGAGGTCATACAAGCGGGCTACCATCATCTTAAAACATACGGTGTGGGGCGCAATTTAAGCAACTTACAGTGGAATCATTACTTGCTCCAAATGCAGCAATTGGGTGTTTTCTCGGTAGCTTATGATGAAGGAAACCACCTGAAAATCACGCCTTATGGATCCGATGTGCTATATGGACGCGCTAAATTGCAACTGACAGAATTTGTTAAGAAGGATTTTACGGAGAAACCTGCAAAACCAGCCGCCACACTCGACTTTGATTTAAGCGTTTCGGAGCAGGATCTGTTTGAGCAGCTAAAGGCGCTACGCTATGCGATAGCTCAGCGCGAACATAAAAAGCCATATATGGTGTTTAGCGACAAGACTTTGAAAGATATGGCACACCAGCGTCCTACCACACGACTTGCCTTCAGTGCGGTTTTTGGCGTAGGCGACATGAAGACGGATATGTATTGGAAGCCGTTCACAGATTTGATTATTCGCAATTCCTGAGCAGTTGGTACGTGGCAGTCATGACAAACAGCATCCCCCTCTGCTTTCATCTTTTTTATGCAGAGGGGGATGTAATATAACAGGCTGTCACGACAGCCAAGAGGCTGTATTGTGCGATTTACTTTATTGTGGCTTTGAGGAATGAGGTGCACTCTTCAAAGGAACTGAACACATGTTCCTTCGGCACAAGATCGGGAATACAGTTCATTGATGTGAGCATATACATAGGCTGAGGTTGCACAATGGTCATCAGCACCATCACGCCTCTTGCTTTAAGTTCCTTAATGGCTGTTTCCATGGCGTACAGGCCCGACTGATCCATGTAGCTTACAAGGCGCATTCTGATAATCACGATTTTAGCGTCGGCTGGCACGTCGGTCATAATCTCTTGGAATTTAGTGACTGACCCGAAGAAGATGGGGCCATTGAGGCGCTGTATGTATATTTTATGTTTGGCGGTGTCAGGCATGTCGCTTTCGTCACTCCATGGGCTTTCCTTGTCGAAGTTCTTCATCTCTTGTGAGCTGTAAGAACCTTCCACAAGGTCGCTCGCACGCTTCATAAACAGCACGCAGGCGATCACCATGCCCACGCCTACTGCGGTGAGCAAGTCTACAAACACGGTGGTGAGGAACACTACCACAAGCACAAATGCATCGGATCGTGGTATCTTCTTCAGGTCGCGGAAACCTTTAAAGTCGATAATTCCCCAGCCCACAGTAATGAGGATGCCAGCCAGCACAGCAAGTGGTACATGCTTTACAAGAGAGCCCAAACCGAGCAGTATGGCCAGTAGCAGTAAGGAGTGAATTACGCCGCTGAGCTGTGTGCGGCCGCCAGACTTCACGTTCACTACTGTTCGCATGGTGGCACCCGCACCTGCCACACCACAGAAGAAGCCTGCTATGGCGTTGCCGATACCTTGGCCAATGAGCTCGCGGTTGCTGTTATGCTTCGTTTTAGTGATATTGTCGGCTACCACAGAGGTAAGCAACGTGTCGATAGACCCTAATCCGGCGAGCGTGAGCCCCGGAATCACTGCGTGCTCTATGATGCTCGGCCAGTTGATGCCAGTGAGATCGATACCAGTTTTTGCAAAAAAAGGCATTGGTATTCCTGAAGGTATGTCGCCAATTTTCAGCGCATCGTCAAGCCCGCAGAAAAGCGAAACGATAGTGATGGCCACAAGTGCCACGAGGGTGGCAGGTATCTTTTTTGTTATGAGGGGGAACAGATAGATAATGGCTATTGTTCCCAATCCAAGAAGGAGGGCGGTGTGGTCAACGCCATGCGAAGCGATGCTGCCGAATTTTGTGATCATGTCCACTACCAGCACTGGTGACTTCAACCCAAACAGTGGGTAGATCTGCTGAAGAATGATGATCACGCCAATACCGCTCATAAAGCCCGATAGCACGGGGTAGGGTATGTAGCGCACATATTTTCCGATTTTCAGTATGCCAAACAGAATTTGAAACAGACCGCAGAACATGCCAGCAAGCGACATGGTGATCAGCACCTCGCTCATATTGTGACCGCTTGCTGCCCATGCGCCACTCACTACTGACGCGGTGATCACGGTCATGGGTCCAGTAGGGCCGCTGATTTGAGAGTGTGTGCCACCGAATATGGAGGCAAAGCATCCGAGTAGGGTGGCTCCTACGAGTCCGGCCAATGCACCGATGGAACTTGCTTGCGGATCATCTACACCGCCAAAGGCCTGAATACCGAAAGCGAGGGCAAGGGGTAAAGCCACGATGCCTGCGGTGATGCCACCAAAGATGTCACCTTTGATGTTTTTAGTTGAAATAAAAGTCATAGGAATAATTTAAAATGTTTTTATAGAATAATTCTTACAGTCCACTATCTTCTTTCTTATTAAGAAGCAGAACAAAATACTTGAATTAGCCCTTTTGGTAACGGGCCGTTTCGTTTTGACACTGCAAAATTACGAAAAAAAACTCATATACTCGGCCGATTTCATAAATAGACGAAAAAAGGGGACTTTCTTCTCATTGAGAAAGTCCTCTTTCTTTAAATTTGTAACAAATATGTGTCAGCTATTAAAATAAGCTGTTGGCATTGAAGATGAAAACTAACTATTAGAAGCCCATCTTCTTGGCGATTTTGGCAGGAACAGCCTCTTTGTTCACCATAATGTCCATTGTTTTAGCCTTGAAATATGCCTCGCTCACATAGAAATAGCCATGGTAGAGTTGGTTGGTGTCCCAGCTGTTTTGCACCTTGAAGTATTTGTTGCCCTTCTGGTCCACTGCCTTTCCCACAATCACCATGCCGTGGTCGTCGGTTGTTTCCTTGTTGTCGAACATTTCTTGGCGGTTTTCTTGTGTCACCACCATTTCTTCCACGGGGCCTTTAATATCCCACTTCTCAGTTTCGCGATCTTTGTCGCTAAGCTGTGTCCAGCGGTCCATGTCGCTACCCTTCAAATCGGGCACTTCATGGTCAACGGGGAGCACAGCGTAGCCCTTGCGCCACTTAAAGCACGGCTCGCTCACATCAGCGCCCCATGCAATGGTGTAGCCGTGGTCGATGGCATAATTCGCAATTTCCAGCAGTTCATCCACGGGCACGTTTTGATACTGCGACCATGTCCAGTTGTCGGCCACCTCCAGCGTGAATGGTTTGTAGAATGGGTGATGGGTGAAAGAGGCGATAGAGATGTAGTCGTCCATATTGATGCCCAAAGAGGCGGCAAACGTCTGTGGGGTGTAGGTCTTTCCCTCATACTTGAACGATTCTGGAATTTTGCCCATATAGGCATTCAGAACACCTTGGAACCCTTCCAACCATGAAGGCGTGAGTTTTTTGAGCTTTTTCGTGTTCACCACATCGAGGAACCCCGAAAGCACTGCTGTGAGCTCGGAAGTGTTGAATTTCTTGTCGCCGTGTGTCATGCCAGTGTAAGCCTCGTTTGGCATCATGCCGTAGCGTCGCCAAACGTAAGGCACGTCTTCAGCTGCGCCGCCTTCGGCAAAATTGATTTTGCCGTCCATGCGCACATATTTTTGTGCCTTGTCGAAATAGCAGTGCCAAACTACGAATCCCTCGCTCAGGTGCACTTCCTTACCAGTCTTGCGGAGAATCTCGTTTTCAAAGAAGGTGTTTGTAGAGTAGCACCAGCAAGTGCCTGATTTGTTTTGATCCTTCACTGGCGTGCTCTTCACCACCTTCACGTCGGTGAATTTGAATCCTGTGCTGTCAGGAATCACTACTTTGTCGTCGGCCATGGCACTGAATGCCATACCGGCAGCCAAAACGGCTAATAATAAATTTTTCTTCATTGTACTGTATAATTATTTAATGTGATTTTCTACTTGCAAAGTTACAAATTATTACATTAAATGCCAAAGCGATTTCTCATCTGTGCATTCAAATGAAATTGGATAAATTTGTGAGGACGTGTATTTTTCGCTACTTTTGTATAGAGAAAAGTAATTTCAAAAAATATGATGAAGAAGGTGATGGTAGTCTTGGCCATGGCAGGGGCGTTGTTGATGTCTGTGTCTGTGCTGGCGAAAGTGCAAAAATCCCAGAGAAAGAAGACCACTTCAGTGACGAAACGTATTTCAAAAACAGTCGATTGTCCAGACACTGTAATAGTGAATGGCATAAGTTTTGAAATGGTGAAAGTGGAAGGTGGCACATTTGAAATGGGTGCCACTCCTGACCAAGGAGGTGACACAAAATTTGATGAAAGCCCTGCCCATCAAGTGGTGCTTAGGGGGTATTCCATCGCCAAAACGCCTGTCACGCAGCGCCTATGGGTGGCTGTAATGGGCGAAAACCCTTCCACGTTTAAGGGCGACAGCCTTCCTGTGGACCATGTGAGTTGGAGCGACTGCCAGTTGTTCATTAAAAAGCTCAACACGCTCACAGGCTTGGCGTTTCGCTTGCCCACTGAGGCGGAATGGGAGTTTGCTGCCCGCGGAGGAAATTGCACTCAAGGGTATATGTATGCCGGCGGAAATGATATTGACAGCGTGGCATGGTATGGCGTGAATAGCGCAAAGACTACCCATCCCGTAGGATTGAAATCGCCTAATGAACTTGGTTTATACGACATGAGTGGCAACTTATGGGAATGGTGCAGCGACTGGTTTGGCGACTATCAGCCAGGCCATCAGCGCAATCCACAAGGTGCTTCTGATGGATTTTGGCGCTCGGTGCGTGGAGGTAGCTGGATATTTGATGCCAATGGATGCCGGGTAGCGTCGCGCAGAGGCTATGAGCCCGACGAACGGAGCGACGACACTGGATTCCGTCTTGCCCATTAATAAAATGCACCTTACCTCAAAAAAATATTAAAAATTTCACCGGATATTTTATAATTTGGAACAGCTTGTTCATTGATTGGAATATATTATCTTTGTGTGATAAATGGCTAATTGCATGACAACCATAAACAAATTGAATAAATTATGAAGAAAATTTTTGCATTGATGGGCGCCCTTTTGCTGATGGCGGCACCTTTAACGATGAACGCCGACAGCCAGAAGGCGGCAAAGAAAGAACTTGACTCTAAAGCATCGAAAACCGCCCGTAACGAGGCCAAACAGCTTAAGAAAGAGGGATGGAAGGCTTCCCCTGGTGCACTTCCCCTCGAAAAACAGCTCGACCGCAGTTATCTCAAGCAGCAGGAGGAGGATGAGCTTGGCTATCCTAAATATTTGATGGGTGAGGGCCGTAGCATTGGTGAAACTTACGACGCGACAAAGATGCAGGCACTTGAGCTGGCCAAGCAAAACTTAGCCGGCCAGATCCAAACCGAGGTCACAGCTCTGATTGAAAATACTGTGGCCAACAAGCAGCTGGCAAAAGAAGAGGCTGCTTCCATTACCGAGAGTGTGCTGGCCAGCAAGAACTTGATTTCTCAAAAAATCGGAAAGACCATCACCGTGGTGGAAGTGTATCGTGAATTGGCAAGCAAGAATAAGGAGGTGCTGGTGCGCCTCGCCTACAACATGGGTATGGCTAAAGAAGCTGCTCGCCAGGCCGTGCGCGACGATTTGGAGAAGAAAGGAAAAGACCTTCATGAGCAGCTTGATAAGGTGCTTGGGTTCATGTAGTCCTAACCTCTAATCTGCAAGTTTCTTGTCACTACAAGTTAGACATATTGTATTGCTCTGCATAATAGCACTGGCTTCCGCTGTTTCCCTCGCAAAGGTGAAAACGGTGGAGGCTACCTATGTGTATCATGCGCCAAGCACTCAAAGCCCGGAAGAGGCGATGAGGGTGGCTCTGGAGCGGGCACAGCTTCAAGCCATAGCCGATGAGTTTGGCACAGTGATATCGCAGGAAAATACCACGCGAATCGACAACAGCAGCGCTCATTCCGGCACCTCCTTTTTCTCGCTCAGCACATCTGATGTGAAAGGCGAGTGGGTGGAAACCATAGGCAAGCCTGAATGCAAGATAGAATTCACCGATGGCATGATGGTGGTGACAGTGAGGGTGAAGGGCAAGGCGCGAGAGATTGTCACCGCCCCGGTCAGCTTCATTGCCGAGACGCTGCGCAACCATCCCGACCGTGCCGATGCCACGACAGATTTCCGAGCCGGCAACGACATGTACCTTTATTTTCGTTCGCCCATCGATGGTTATTTGGCGGTGTATCTTCTGCCAGGCGATGACGAGGCTTACCGGCTTCTGCCATATCGGCGCACGGCTGATGGCGTGTATTGTGTGGAGGCCAACCGCGACTATACGTTTTTCTCCATCGATCAGGCCAATATTGCAGAAAAGAATTTGACCGATGAGTATGTGCTCACTGCTTCGCAGGCTGTGGAGCACAATGTGCTGTATGTGCTGTTTTCAAAGCAACGCTTCTATAACGCAGTGGACCAGAGCAATGGTGAGACCACGCCCTGCTCGCTTTCCGAGGCTGAATTCCTTAAATGGCTCGGGAAAAGCCGGGCTCACGATAGCGAGATGCAAGTGAAAAAATTTCTGCTCACCATCACCAAATGAGTGTCCACACAAAATATTAAATTAACAAGGAACCACGAATTGCACGAATTTTACGAAAATAATAGGATTACGATTGATCTTTGTGGCATTCGTGCAATTCGTGGTTTATATGATGTAAAGTAAATTTACAGTAATTTGAATGTTATGAAGCTAAATCGACTAAGGTCTTTTATATTATCGTTGTGCATTGCAGTGTGCGCCTTTGGTCAGAAGGTGACCAACGTGGATGCCTATCAGGACGGCAAGAATATTATTATCACTTATAGCATCGACAAGGCAGGCACTGTGGGTAACGTTTATTGCTCCACCGACGGTGGCCGCACTTGGGGCGCACCATTGAAGCTGGTGAGCGGTGATGTGAACAAGGCCGTGAAAGCCGGCAAGCATCGCATCACATGGGATGTGCTTGCCGAGGGCTATGCCCTTCAAGGCAACAATATCTGCTTTAAGGTGGAGGAAAAAATGGCGAATGTGGTCACAGTGAAGGCAAAGGGCGTGAGTTTTGAACTGGTGCGCGTGGAAGGAGGCTCCTTCACTATGGGTGTGGACAATGGCGCCGATAAGACCGCGGCTGCGAATGAGAGCCCAGCCCACTGTGTGACTTTAGACAGCTATTATATCGGCAAGACGGAGGTGACGCAAGCCTTGTGGCAAGCCGTGATGGGCAGTAACCCCTCCAACTTCAAGGGCGATAATCTGCCGGTGGAGAATGTGAGCTGGACCGATTGCCAGGAGTTTATCGCGAAATTGAACGCCTTGACCAAAAAGAAGTTCCGCTTGCCTACGGAAGCTGAATGGGAATATGCAGCCCTTGGTGGCAATAAGAGCCGTGGCTATGCTTATGCAGGAAGCGACAGCATTAATGATGTGGCATGGTACGATTCGAATTGCGGTGAAATCACTCACCCGGTTGCATCTAAGCAGCCTAATGAACTGGGCATCTATGATATGAGCGGGAATGTGTATGAATGGTGCTCCGACTGGTATGGACCCTATGCTGATGAGCCACAGACTAATCCTTCAGGGCCTCAAACCGGCACAGGACGGATGATACGTGGAGGAAGTATTGACGACTTCATGGACGCATGCCGCGTAAAAAGCCGTGACAATGACGACTTCGACGACCGTGACTGTGATATGGGCTTGCGCCTTGTGTGCCAATAAAAAACGTGTAGAAATAATTTTGAGATTTAAAATAGTAATGATATGAAACATAAGGTGTTAGCACTAATGCTTTTTCCTGTGCTGATGGCGGTGGGACAGAGCAACGTGAGCAAGCCCAAAGCCTTCAATGTGGTGAAAGAAGTGAAACCTCCCGTGCTTGACATAGTGCCTGGCTCGATGAAATTCATTGATGGAACGGGCAATAACGCCATCGATGCCAACGAGACGTGCTATATCAAATTTAAGGTGAAGAACTCAGGTTTGGGCGACGGTTACAGTTGCCGCGCCCTGGTGAAAGCCACAGGCACGACCAACGATATAAAATACGCTAATGCGAGCCTTGATGTGATAAAGGTGGGCGCAACGATGGACGTGACCATTCCCGTGAGTACAGGGCTCAACACGGCTGACGGAAAAGTGCAGTTTGAGGTGCTGGTGAGCGAGCCCAATGGCTTCGGTACTGACCCCCAATACATTGACGTGAACACGCGCGCCTTTGAGTCGCCTTATTTGCAAGTGGCCGACTACACCGTGACAGGCACATCGGGCAACAGTTTGCAGAAAAAGCGGCCATTCGACCTTCAGGTGCTGCTTCAAAACACGAAATACGGCGAGGCTGACGATGTGACGGTGAGCCTTGAGATTCCCGACAACGTGCTGCTCATAGATGGCGAGCAATACACCACCCTGGGCAAAGTGGAGGGTGGCAAGACTCGCTCACTGGTGTATGGGCTCATTGCTAACAACAATTACACTGGCACCTCTATTCCGGTGAAAGTGCACATTAAGGAGAAATATGGCAAATACGCTGAAGACAAGACCATCAACCTTGCCTTCAACCAAACTTTCGCCAGCAGTAAAATTTCGGTCGACGAGATTGTGAATAACCGTGATGCCATCACTTTAGCCACCCTCGGCAGCGACGTGGATAAGAATATCCCGAATAATGGAAATGGCAATATAAATACCTTTGCCGTGATTATCGCCAATGAAAAATACCAATATGAGTCGCCAGTGGAGTTTGCCCTGCGCGACGGTGAAATGATGAAGCAGTACTGCACGCAGACTCTCGGTATGCCAGCGTCCAATGTGCGGCTGGTGGAGAATGCCACACTTAATAATATCCGCACCGTGGTCGGCTGGATAAAGGAGGTGAGTGAAGCCTACAATGGAAAAGCCAAAGTGGTTTTCTACTATTCAGGCCACGGCATACCAAACGAGGCCACATCGCAGGCTTATCTGCTGCCAGTGGACGGCACGGGAAAAGATTATAATACAGGGTATCCCGTGAGCCAGCTCTACGATGAACTTTCTGGCCTGAAAGCCCAAAGCGTGGTGGCATTTTTAGACGCCTGCTTCTCTGGTGCAAAGCGTAGTGGAGGAATGCTTGCCTCGGCGCGCGGCGTGGCCATCAAGGCCCGAGCTGACCAGCCAAAAGGCAACTTGGTGGTGTTCTCTGCCTCACAGGGCGATGAGACCGCTTTCCCGTATAAAGGACAGTCGCATGGCATGTTCACCTACTTCCTGCTGAAAAAGCTGCAAGAGTCGAATGGAGATGCCACCCTTGGCGAACTTGGCGACTACATTCAAAGCAACGTGCGCCAGCGCTCCATTGTGGAGAACAGTAAAAGCCAAACCCCTACCGTGGTGCCGTCGGCAAGTGTTGCAGGCGATTGGCGAGAAATTAAATTGAGATAATATTTTTAGCGTGATGGCCATGAGACTACAAATTGGGGTATTGACTGTGGCGCTGGCATTAGCGGCATCGACGGCTAATGCACAGGACTTTCGGGAACAGTATGAGCAATTCAAACAGCAGGCTCAACAGACTTATAGTGATTTTAGGGCTGAAGCCAATACCAAATATTGCGAGTATCTGAAATTGGCTTGGGAGAGCTATAAGCAGATGCCAGTTCAAAAAAAGCCAAAGGAGAAACCCGTGCCGCCGGTGGTGTTGCCAGAAAATGACAAAACGCCAGTGGTGGATATCCGTCCCATTCTACTCGACTCCGTGCTCACGCCATCACCTATCAGAATTGTGCAGCCTAAGCCTATTGCACCCATTAAGGATGTGCCCACCGTGGCGCCATACTCTCATCACTTCTCTTTTTATGGGACACTGATGAGTGCTCGCCTTCCGCAACAGCGCGACACAAAGCTGACCCTGCTCAACAGTTCTTGCTCAAAAGAGAATGTGGCGGAGGCGTGGGCTTCGCTCTCAACGCATGCCTACGACAACACTTTACGCGACTGCCTTGCCCTTCGATCCAGCTACCGCCTTGGCGATTATGCCTATTTGCTCATGCTGCGCTCGCTGAGTGAAAATTATTTTGGCAGAGCCAGTAACGCCTCAGTGATGCTGACGGCATGGCTTTTTTGCCAGAGTGGCTATAAAATGCGGTTGGGTAAAGCCAACGACCGCCTTGTGCTTCTTTATGCCTCTAACCAAGTGATTTATGACGTGCCATACTACTATGTGGATGGCATTGAATGCTATGTGCTGGTAAAAAAGGGTGAAAAATTCTCAGGACAAATCACTGCCTGCAACGTGTCATTTCCCGGAGAGCAGCCCCTTTCTTTAGAGATGAGTGAATCCATGGCACTAACCGACGAAGAATCGGAGATAAGAACGGTGAAATCACGCCGCTATCCCAATATTTCCATAGACGTGAGCGTGAACAAGAATTTGATAGCGTTTGAAAACGACTATCTGTCATCGTATAAAGACGGAAATTTCATGACTCGGTGGGCTATGTTGGCCAACACACCGCTTCAAGAAAGCACTGCGCAAGAAATTGCAGAGCAGATGAAGCCGCTGCTAAGCGGAAAAACTCAACTCGAGCAGGTGGAAATGCTGCTAAACTGGGTGCAGACAGGGTTTGTGTATGAGTACGACGACAAGGTGTGGGGTGAAGACCGGGCCTTTTTTGCGGAAGAAACGCTTTATTACCCATACTGCGACTGTGAGGACCGCGCAATTTTGTTCTCCAGACTGGTGCGCAATTTAGTGGGGCTCAAGTGTGCATTGGTTTACTATCCTGGGCATTTAGCAGCCGCTGTGCATTTTAACAAAGAGGTGAAGGGCGACTACCTTCTTGTGAATGGCGAGAAATTCACGATTGCCGACCCCACCTACATCAATGCCCCCGTGGGATTGTCGATGCCAAAAATGGTCGATAAGTCAGCCACTGCGATACTTCTACAATAGGCTTTGAGATTGATTTATGCAGCCTATTTTTGCGGTTTCCGACTAAATGGATTAATTTTGTAATAGATATGAAGCCCCGTAGGTTAAACCTTTGGAAAATATCGTTAGTCATAATACAGCGGAAATTTTTTATTAACACTATAAAATAGATAATGAAATGAAAAAAATTATGAGTTTATTCCTGAGTGCTGCTTTGGTACTCGGACTTTCGGGATGTGGTTCGATGAATAACACTACCAAGATGGGACTTGGTGGCGCTGGTGGCGGCGCTGCCCTTGGCGCAATTATCGGTGGACTGATTGGCCATGGTAAGGGTGCTGCCATTGGTGCAGCTGTAGGTGCTGCCGCTGGTGGCACTGCCGGTGCACTCATTGGCAAGAAAATGGACAAGCAGGCTAAGGAGCTGGCTCAAATTAATGGTGCCCAAGTGGATACCATCACTGATCCTAACAATTTGACAGGTATTCGCGTGACCTTTGACAGTGGTATTCTTTTTGATTTCAATAAGTCGAATTTAAGTGAGTCGGCAAAGAAATCGCTTGCACAGTTTGCCACTTCGCTTCAGAACAACCCAGAAACAGATGTCACCATTCTCGGCTATACCGACAATGTGGGTTCACGTGCCGCCAACGACAAGGTGTCGACCCAACGTGCCGCTAACGTTCAGACCTTCTTGAACCAAAAGGGCGTGAGCAGTAGCCGCATGGCAAGCAAGGGCATGGCTTGGGACAACCCTGTGGCAAGCAACGACACTGAGGCAGGCCGCGC
>ERZ808278.145-NODE-145-length-58414-cov-4.180675_pt1 | contig 58414 bp, 64 predicted proteins | sample MGYA00521239_ERZ808278 | MGnify/ENA primary metagenome ERZ808278 (study PRJEB31516, sample SAMN03275600) | gut metagenome | biome: mammalia-associated habitat; material: feces | host: Papio cynocephalus | place: Kenya | collected 2012-07-17 ... | reverse complement strand
CCTGCACCTGCCACACATAATTCTCCTGGCACGCCGATGCCACAAAGCTTACCTTGCTCCATTACATAAATGGCCAAAGTTGGAATTGCCACTCCGATATCGCTGATACCATTCTGTATCTGAAGCGCTCCAATTTCTTTATAGGTAACATGAACGCAAGTTTCCGTAATTCCATACATATTCACAATCAAAACATTCGGGTGCAGCTGACGCCACTCTGATAAACGTGCAGGATCAAGTGCCTCTCCTCCAAAGATTAAGTAGCGGATACTTTCCATTTTCCGTTTTGACTGCATTAGATTATAAAACGCGGATGGTACTTGATTTAAAACCGTTATCTGGTTTTCTTCTATAAAGCCTGCTGCCGCTTCACTATCCTGAATCGTTTCTTTTGATGGAATTGCAAGTTTTCCGCCATACAAAAGTGCACCATACATCTCCCAGACAGAGAAATCAAAACAGTATGAATGGAACATCATCCAGTTATCTTCACAGGTAAAATCATAAAGTGCTCGATCATTCATGAACAACCGAATCAGATTTCTTTGCTCGATCATAACCCCCTTAGGTTTCCCTGTAGTTCCCGATGTATATATGACATACAGCAAATCAGAGGACTCGTTGATAATAGGCAGATTTTCTCCATTGGAATCATAGGATGTTTCTTCATACAGACTGATATTTTTTACTGGAAACTCTTTCTTCTCTGCCATTTTTCCTGACAAAACCACAACTGACTTACTGTCTTTGATTGTATACTGAATTCTGTCCTCTGGATAAAATGGATCAATTGGCACATACGCGCCTCCTGCTTTTATTACACCGCACATGGCAATTATCATCTCAATGCTTCTCTCGCAGACAATAGCGACTAAACTGTCACGACCCACACCTGCTCTGCGAAGTGTTCTGGCAAGCTGATTTGCCCTCTGATTCAGATACCCATAAGTGACCGTCCCACCTTCAAATGATACCGCAATCCGTTCTGGATACTGGCTTACTATCTTCTCTAAGGCTTCAGAAACGGTAAGATTAACTGGCCACGTAACATCTTTTACTGTCTGGCTGCAGATAAGCTCATTTCTCTCTGTTTCACTTGTCATCACAATATCCTTAAGAAGCTGATATGGGTTTTTCATGATTTCTTCCATCAAGATGCAATAATGCCAAAGCATTGCATCTATAGTTTGGTGTTCAAATAAATCACATGCATATTCAATACCAAGCTGATAGGAACCATTTTCCTTCATAACATGAAAGGTTAAATCAAACTTAGAGATATTACTTTCGTTCTCTATCACAGATAAAGTCCATTCTTTGCCCTCAAGTTCTGTGGATTCTCCATTTTCCATCACAAACATTACATCAAACAGCGGATTTCTGGATATATCCCTGTTCACAGCCGCAGCTTCCGCTAAATCTTCAAATGGATATTCCTGATTTTCATAAGCATTCAGACAAGTTTCTTTTACTTCTTCTAAGAACTTGCTAAATGGCTCATCACCAGTTACATTTCCCTTTATGGCAAGTGTATTCACAAACATACCAACTGTCTTTTCAAAACTTTTCTGTACTCGCCCTGCGATTGGTGTTCCGATAATGATTTCTTCCTGCCTCGCATATTTTCCAAGTAAAACCATGGCTCCGGCCAAAAATACCATAAACTCAGTTGCTTTTGTCTGACTAATAAATTCTTCAACCTTCTTTGCAAACTCTGCATCCATATTTCTGGTAATACGTTTTCCACGAAAACTCTGAATTGCAGGACGTTTATAGTCTAGAGGAAGATTTAGTACTTCTACATGCTCTCCATACTGTGACAGCCAGTATGACTTCTGTGCACTAAAATCTTTTGTTTTCATCCACTCACTGTAATCTTTATACTGATATACAACTGGTTCAAGTTCTTCTTTGTCATAGCATTTCACTAGTTCATCCAGAATGACAGCCATGGAGACTCCATCCACAATGCTATGATGCATATCCAGTACAAGCAGATAGTTCTGTTCTGCCCTCTTCCATAATCCTGCATGAATCAAAGGTGCTCTTTGTAAATCAAATGGCTTAATAAATTCATCAACAGAAGAACTGCTGTCTCTTTCTTCTATCACAAGGGAAACATCCTTCTCTATCTTCTGATAAAGCCCTGTTTCATCTTCTATGTAGCTGGTACGAAATGCTTCATGGCGCTTTATAAGCTGGTTAATTGCCTGTTCTAGGCGTTCTTTGGAGACAGTGCCTTTTAATTCTATATAAACAGGTACGTTATACGCAACTTGTGTTTCGTCCATCTTTGCTACCATATAACAGCGTTTCTGTGCAGATGACATTTCATATAATTCCTTCTCTTCAGCCTTTGGAATCATCTCAATTTTAGAAGTTTTCTCCTGTTCTAAAAGTCTGCTCATTTCCTGTACACTGGCATGTTCTAATACTGTTTTTAATGGCAGTTTAATGCCCATAACGGCCTCAATCCGATTCATAAGTCTTGTTGCTTTTAGACTGTGTCCACCTAGTTCAAAGAAATCATCTTCTATTCCGATTTTTTCCACTTCTAATATTTCCTCAAACAAAGCTGCCAGTTGTTTCTCTGCCTCGGTAACTGGAGCCACATATTTTTTCTTCTTTCCATGAGGTTTTGGAAGTGCTTTTTTATTCACTTTTCCAGAAGCCGTCAATGGAATCAGGGAAATCGGCATAACGTAAGACGGAACCATATAATTTGGAAGTTTCTGTTGTAGTGCATTCTTAACAAATACTTCCACTTCACTTTCAGCCGATACTACGTAAGCAGTTAAATAGGCCTCTTCCTGCTGGTCTTTCCAGATAACCACTGTAACATCCTCTATACAGTCTAACGCTCTGATACAGCTCTCTATTTCACCTAATTCAATACGGAAACCACGAACTTTAACCTGCTCGTCCAGTCTTCCAACATAGTCAATGTTTCCGTCCGGAAGCCAGCGTCCCAAATCACCTGTATGATAGAGTATACCCTCTCCAAATGGATTCTTCACAAACTTCTCATTAGTAAGCTCTTTAAGATTACGATATCCTTTCGCAAGTCCATCTCCAGCGATACAAATCTCTCCTGTCATACCAACTCCACAAAGCTTTTCACCATTGGTAATATATACCTGCATGTTGGCAACTGGTTTTCCTATTGGTATTCTTCGAGGAATGGTTTCCCCCTTTTTTGCCTGCCAGTAAGTACACAGAACTGTACCTTCTGTTGGTCCATACGCATTTACATATCCAGAAGATTCACTCAGTGCTTTCTTGGCAAGTTCCAAGCTGGCTGCCGTTCCTCCCGTTGTCATGATTCGAATGCCTTGTGGCTTCACTTGGGAATAAAATGGTGGTGGAAGCAATGTAAGAGTACTTTTGTATTTCCTAATATAATCTTCAAAATCGGAAACACTGCTTATGATTTCTTTTGGCACTGCTAAAAGGGACGCACCTGCACCTGTTAACCAGGCAAGTGTCATTTCCCAAATCGAAGCATCAAAGACGGTATTGGCAAACTGCAGTACTACATCATCTTTTTGTACCTGATAGAGCTCTTTTAAATATGCAGCCATATTAAGAACCCCAAGATGTGGAATCATAACTCCTTTTGGAGTCCCCGTTGTTCCTGATGTATAAATGATGTAGGCAATATCATCTTTTGTATTGATAATAGGCAGATTTTCCCCATTGTCTTCTTGCGCTACTGTTTCTGAGATGGATAATACAGGACAGTCAGGCGGCGCGATAGAAAATGAAACATTTGTTAAAACTGCTTTCGGTACAGCGTCCTCCTCTATAAAGCGAATTCTGTCCTCTGGATATGCCACATCAACTGGTACATAGCTTGCGCCAGCCTTTAAAATTCCCCACACTCCAACGTATAAGGACACCTGTTTATCTCCTGCAAGAATCACAGTATCTCCTGCACCAACTCCATGGCTTCTTAACCCTCTGGCAAGATGGTTCGCCTGTTCATTTAACTGCTGGTAAGTTAGTACCTCATCCTTCCATCGAACTGCAATCTGATTAGGAGTGTTCTTCACCTGTCGTTCAAACAGTTCTGGCAACGTACACTCTTTCTCATATGGAACCGCAGTCTGATTCCACTGTTTCATTTTTTCTCTTTCTTCTGGAAGCAGCAGTTCCAGTTCATCCCAATTATTTTTTTCCTGAAGCAGAACCTCTTTGACGAGCTGTTCCATTCTTCTTGCCAGCAGCAGAAGTTCTTCTTCTTCGTAAATGGATGGGTCATAAAGAAATTTCAGCAAAAACTCCTTTCCTTCTGCAACACTTAACGAAAGATTATAATTGGTCTGTTCGCGATAATCCACCCATTCCATAGCCACGTTATCGATTCCAACTGCCTGCTCTTCCCCCTGATAGTAGTTTTCATAAGCAAAAATGTGGTCAAATAGTGGATTCCCATTATTACATTGTTTTTGCATATCTGCAAGGGATACGGTATCATACTGCAAGGATTCAGCCGACTGTTTCTGAAGCATTCTGGCTAGTTCCAAAAACGTTGTATTTGATTCCAGTTGAATACGGACTGGAATTGTATGTATAAACAAGCCTACTGTATTTTCGATTCCTCCAATTGGAACATTTCTTCCTGAAACCACTTTACCAAACACAACATCATTCATATGATTATACCTGGAAAGCAGAATACTCCAAGCGGTTTCAAAGAAATGACTGCCAGTCAGATTATGCTGTTTAAAGAATTGTGTCATCTGATTTGAAACGTCTTCTGAAAAAGTGAATCTTAATTCTCCAACCTTTTTTTCGAAATTTTCTTTCTTTTCATACACTGGTTCGATACCTGTTATTTCTTGAAATCCATCTAATAACGTATTCCAGTATTTCATTCCTGCTTCTTTATCCGATTCTTCTAACCAGTTAATATATTCTTGATAGTGAGCTGCACTGTGACATTCTGTCTCTATTTCTCTTTTTAACTCTTCCTTACTGACGCCTTGGCAAAGGGAGGAATAAAAACGGCTGAAATCCTGTAATAGCAAAGAAAGACACCATCCATCTACTATGATATGATGCATGCTCCAAAGCATATAAACACATTGATTATCCATTTTTACAAAACGAAAACGAATCAGACTATCCTGTTCTAACTGAAATCCTCTCTTAATATCTTCTTCTTTCAAAGCTTTTAAGCTTCGTTCCCTTTCCTTTTGGGATAGCATGGATAAATCCAGTTCTCTTGTTTCTAGTTCTCGATTCTTTATGATTAACTGCCACGGTTTTAATCCCTTTTTAGGCATAACAACTGCTGTACGAAGCACCTCATGACGCAAGCCTAGCAATGCGACACTTTCCTTTGCATGCTCAATCTGAATCTCTCCCTGTAACTTTAACGTTCCCTGTAAAAAGTACTCTCCATTCTTTTCCCCGTTTAGTTTTTCATAATAGTACATGCCTTCCTGCATAGGTGTTAAAGCATATATTGCTTCAATATTATTGGCCATACTCTTTCGCACTCCTTTAAAACATATCCATAAGTTCGTCTAATACATCCTCTGTCAGATCTTTTGCATGATAATCTGACACTGTTTTCACAACTTCTTCCTGTTTCTGACAAAAACTCATAACATCTCTTATTTTATCCTCTAACATTTCTGTATAACATCTTACCTTCTCATCCTCTAATTCCACACGGTCATATGAAATTTCCAGAACAAGCTGTTCTCTGTATATTCTTCCATTCAACATCAAGGTCTGTTCATACTTATTTTTACGAGAAACTGTTTCTACCGGCTCCATATCTGCAAGAACAAACGCTCCATCCAATTGTTCATCTTGAATTTCTCCAAGATAATTAAAGGATACTTCTATTGGAATCTCATTTAATGTGCTGCCTTCTTTCTGACGAAGCACATTAAATCCCATTCCATGGTTTGGTATACTACGCACTGTTTCTTTCGTATCAATTAATGCCTTTTTATAGTCTGCTGTTTTTGTTAACAGAACTGGATATACACTTGTAAACCAGCCCACTGTACGCAAGGCAGAAACTGGTTTGTGAATTGGTTCTCTTCCATGTCCCTCCATGAATACAAGGAAAGCCTGTTCTCCTGTCCATTCTTCCAGTGAAAGAGCATACGCAGTCAGCAGTACTTCACTTATATCCATATTGTATGCACCGCCTGCATTTTTTAAGTCATTGGTATCTGTCTTAGAAAATATCAAGGTAATTGCACCATAACGCTCTTCAAAGCTTTGCTCTCTTCTGTGTATCTTAGATTCCAGCCCCGAAAGATTCCTGCTCTCTTCATATATGTGATTCCAGTAATTTTCTTCTTTTCTTAATGTATCTGAATTCAAGTATTCCTGCAGTGCCAAAGACCACTGTTTATAAGATATGGTTTTTTTAGGGAGTGACACTTTAACATTCTGAAAGGCCTGCATATATGCCGTATTCAAATCTTCCAATAAGATTTGCCATGATACTTGATCTACTACAAGGTGGTGGATAATGAGAAGTACATAGGTGTCCTCCACTGTCTTCCATACCCTCACCTGAAGCATTGGCCCGCTTTCTAATGAAATACTTTTCTGTGCTGCCCTAGTATCTTCCTCAATCTGTGCTTTCACATCCTGCCCCACTAACAGTTCTAACTGCTTCAGTTCATATCCGACACATTCTTCGACGGAAAGGATACGCTGTTCTCCATTCAAGTACACTGCCCGAAGCATGTCATGATGGACACATAATGCTTCAAGTGCTTTCCTTAGTATCCCTTCTTCATACCTCATACCCATTTTGAGAAGCATTGCCTGATTAAAATGATTAGGCTCCTCTAGCTTCCATTGGAAGAAGTTTTGCTGAATAGGCGTGAGTGGTACCACTCCCGTCACCTCAGACTGATCACTTGTTTCGTTCAGTATGACTACTTTTCGTGCAAGCTTACCAATATCAGCCGCCTTTAAAAATTCTGCTAACGGTACGGTATATCCACACTCTCGAAGTTTTGACACAATACGGATTGCCTTTATGGAATCTCCTCCCAATTGATAAAAACTATCTTCTAACCCAGCCTTTTCTATCTTTAAAACTTCACATATACATTGACAAAGTTTTTTCTCTGCTTCTGTTTCTGGTTTCACATAACGAGCAGTCTGCTCTATGACAATTTCAGGAAGTGCTTTTTGATCCAGTTTTCCTGTTGCCCCCATCGGCAATTCTGGAATCTGCATAAGCCCTGTTGGAATCATATACTCTGGAAGTATTTGTTCTAGTTCTTCTTTCACATATTCTGGTGCTATTGTGTTGGGAGCACAATAATATGCCCATAACACCTTATGGTCAGGCTCTTTTTCTACGACGATTACAGCGGCTCTTTGGATACCTTCAATGGAACAGATTCTCCTTTCGATTTCGGCTGTTTCAATACGAAAACCTCTAATTTTCACCTGCTGGTCCATGCGTCCCAGATATTCCAAGTTTCCATCACTTAAAAACCTTGCAAGGTCACCTGTATGATACAGAACTCCCTTACCAAAAGGATTTTTTTCAAACGATGCTGCTGTCTTCTCTTCATCCTCATAATAGCCTTTGGACACATTTTCTCCTGCAATACAAAGTTCACCTGGAACAAGTACTGGATTTCTTACAGAACCATTTAGAATAAATGCCTCGTTTCCTTCCAAAACAGTTCCAATCGGCATATTTTCTTTATACTCCGTACACAAGTAATAGCTGATCCCACAAGTTGTCTCCGTTGGACCATACCCATTGAAAATATCTGCATTACTATGTGTTCTAAGGGTTCTAAATAATTCAGGTGCAAATCGTTCTGCTCCAACCATAATAACTGCGGCATGTGGCAAAACCTCTAAAAATGCTTTGCTTTCCAGATATGCCGAAAGCTTAGACGGCGTCATAACAAACCCTGGTTTTCCATACCGTAACAACTGTTCTTTCTTTTCCTCAGTAAATTCTATCAATTCGTTTTCGGATAGAACAACTGTCAATCCATACGATAGTGGAAGTTCCATTTCCTGAACCGTAATATCAAAGATAATGGAATTAGTCATATAAACACAGTCACACTTCTTAGCAATGGCTCTTTGGAACTGGTTTCTTCCATCTGTACGGATAAAATTTTCCAGATTCTTATGTTGAATCATAACACCTTTTGGTTTTCCTGTTGTTCCAGATGTATAAATCATATAGCACAGATCTTCTGGTTCATTTACAATTCCTAAGTTATCCCTCTCTTCCAGCAATAACGTTTCATCCTTTAAACTTATAACAGGACAGTTCACCTGGACTTTGCAGCCTTCCAATCCTGCTATAACCGCTTTTGGTTTACAGTCAGTCAATATTTCCTGAAGGCGTAATGCTGGCTGTTTTGCATCTAGCGGAACATATGCCGCCCCGCACTTTAAGATTCCATAGAGTGCTGGTAACAGTTCCAGACAACGTTCACTAAACAGAACAACGAAATCATTTCTGCCAACTCCCAGTTTGGATAGGTGATGTGCAATCTGATTTGCTTTTTCGTTAAATTCTTGATAGCTCAGTTCTGCATCTGCAAATGAAACTGCCACACGATCTGGAAATGCACATGCAACAGACTCAAACTGCTCCACTACTGTCCTTCGTTCAAAAGGAACTCTTTCTTCTTCCTTGTTTTCCTCTTTTGCCTCAAGCAGCAATATATCACCAATTTTGACTTTAGGACATCGAATTACTTCCTCCATAAGATTTTTCCAATACCCAAGAACCGCTTCCATCGTTTCTTTTTTGAACAGTGCTGTTGCATATTCAACAGCCAAACTTAGCTCACTGCCTTTTTGCTGTACCGTAAAGGTCATATCAAACTTTGCTATGGTACTATTTAGTGGAACTTCTCTCATATCCAGTCCCGGAATCGTCTGTTCTTCTCCATCCTCATGTTCATACACAAACATTACATCAAACAAAGGATTTCTGGATGTATCCTTTTCGAACGGAATCACTTTTAACAATTCTTCCAGTGGATAGTCCTGATATTCATATGCATCACTACAAAAAAGAATCATTTCCTCTAAGAACTTATGAAATGTTTTCTCTTTTTTCGGAAATCCACGCATCAATATGGTATTCACAAACATCCCCATAATGTCCATGAATTGCTGATTCTTTCTTCCAAGAACTGGTGTCCCAATCAGAATATCTTCCTGCCTTGAGAACTTTCCTAACAGTATCATAAGTGTAGATAAGAAAAACTGATATTCTGTACATTGAACCGACTGACAGAAAACATCTAATTGTTTCAACTGGATCGGCAAACGAACAGCCGCCCCTTGAAAACTCCGCTCCTTGCCCCTAGGTGCATCCAGCACAAAATCAAGCACTGGAAGTTTTCCTGCTAATTGTTTCTTCCAGAATTTCTCCGCCTGCTTATAGGAATGTCTCGCTTCCCATTCACTGTAATCCTTATACTGAAATTGAACTGGTGCTAACTGCTTTCCTTCGTAAAGTGCAAATAATTCCTGCTTGAATATTTCAATGGAACGTCCATCCGCCACCGCATGATTCAGATTTAACACAATGATAAATTGTTTTTCTTTCTGCTTTACAACGGTAACTTGAACCAGAGGTCCTTTTTCTAAATCGATTTTTTTCACACCTAACGTAAGTATCTGTTCTAGTGACATTTCTTTAGCGTCCTCTATCACTTGGAATAAAATCAGTGCTTCATTGGAAATCTGCTGTAAGAACTGTCCATTTTCTACAAACATTTTAGTGCGCAAAATTTCATGCCGTCTGATAACCTGTATTAGTGCCTCTTTTAATTGCTCACAATTTAAATCACCATTCACCTTCCAGACGGTTGGTGCATTATACGCTATGCCCGAATCTGGAAGCTGATTGAGCACAAACATTCTCTTCTGATTGGAAGCCATGGGATAAGTCAATTTCTCCTCTGCCTTATCTAGCACCTCTTTTTGAATACTTTTCCTTCCATCGCATAAAAGTGCTAATTCCTCTGGTGTCTGGTTATCCACGAATTCTTTATAAGAAACTGAAATATGCAGACAATCTTCTAGTAAGTTAAGTAATCGGATCGCCAGAAGACTATGTCCACCATTTTCAAAGAAATGATCCTTGCGCCCTATTTTTTTTCTTCCCAGTACCTGCTCAAACAATGTGCATATTTGCTTTTCCAACTGAGTTTTAGGCTCTTCATATTCCGTTTTAGACGCTAATTCAGGATCTGGCAATGCCCTTTTATCAATCTTTCCGTTAACTGTCAAAGGAAAATGCTCCATCCAGACAATCGCATCTGGCACCATATAATCGGGAAGAAATTTCTTCAGATTCTGTGTCATTCTGTCTGTATCAAGTTTTTGGCTTCCCGTCACATAAGCGCATAACATGCTATCGTTTCCATTATGATTTTTTACTACAACACACCCATCTAAGACCCCCTCTTCCTTTTTCAGCAGCATCGTAATTTCAGAAAGTTCCACCCGAAAACCGCGAATTTTAACTTGCTCATCCACTCTTCCTAGATATTCAAGGGTACCATCCTCCTGCCATCTTGCTAAGTCTCCTGTATGGTACCATGTCACTTCATCTTCTATCTGAAAACTTTGACCGTTCTTTTCATCTAAGTTACGATATCCTCTTGCCACTCCTGCTCCAGCAATACATAATTCACCAAATACAGTGAAACCACAACGTTTTCCCTGTTTGTTACGTATACTTACCTTGACATTCTGAATGGGCCTTCCAATCGGTATACTTTCTGGAATACATTCACCTCGATGAATTTCCCAATGTGTTGCTGCTACAGTTGCCTCCGTTGGACCATAGGAATTGACATAGGTGTCTGCACAACTAAGTGCCTTTTCGACAACTCCTTTCGAACAGGCTGAACCTGCTGTTATGATTGTTCTGAGTGCAAGACCGCTTACATCAAGCTGTTCAAAATAAGGTACTGGTAATGCCATTACTGTGACCTTCTGCTCCATGATATAATTTTTAAATTTAGATTCCTGACGAATCGCCTCATCTGAAATGGCACACAATTTTGCACCACAAAGAAATCCCATTGTCATTTCCCATATGGAACCGTCAAAGACATAATTAGCAAATTGTAGAATTGCATCTTCCTTTGTTATATGTAAACTTCTTTCAAAATAATCAGCCAGATTCAGTACACCTTTCTGTTCTACCATAACTCCTTTTGGTCTTCCTGTTGTACCTGATGTATAAATCATGTATGCAAGCTGTTCTGGTGTTGCAGAAACTTTCGGATTTTCCAATGATTCATGGCGATACTCCTCGCCTTGATAAATAATCTGCTTACATTGCTCTGGAATTTCTCGACCCCTGCAGCACTCCTTTGTCATTACTAGGTATTTCGCGCCACTGTCTTCTATGATAAAACGAATTCGTTCCGCTGGGTATTCTGGAGCAATTGGAACAAAGGCGGCTCCTGCCTTTAAGATGCCATAAAGCACTATGTAGCGTTCTGATTTTTTTGGTACTAAGACAGCAATCCTGTCTTCTTTCTGTACGCCCAGCTTGAGCAAATAGTTTGCAAACTGATTGACACGCCTGTTCCAGCTTAAGTAGGTATACACTTCTCCCTCACACTCTAATATCTCCATATCTGGAAACAGACTTACCTTTTGCTCTATACGTTCCTGTATTGTCTGGGATTTAACTGGAACACTTAGACCTGTTTCCATATGAATAAGTTCATTTTCCTCTTCTCTATCTACGAAGCACAAATCCTTTAGTGGTGCTTCTGGCTCCTTTATGGAAGATTTAAGTATCCCAATTAAATGGGCATGAAGCTGTTTCATCTCCCAAGAAGAATACAGTGATTTCTGATAATCATAATAAACATGAACACTTTTATCCATCTGTTCAAACACATGGATGTTTAGTCCCTCAACACTTTCCGTACAAGGGTACCAGTGCATACTTCCAAACTTAAGATTGGAGTCCATTGGATGATACGTAAACGATATATCAAAAAACTTACTCTGACTCAAGCCAGCCTCATTTGCCAGTTTTCGAACTTCACTATAATGCAGTCTCTGGTGGCGAAACATTTTCATTATTTTACTGGCTGTCTCGGTACAGTTTATCGCCATCCCCTTTTCCAAGTCGGGTGACAGATTCAAAAAACAAGTATTTACAAGCATTGCCACCATATGATTTTCTGCTTTTCCATTGCGATTTAAAACAGACGTTCCAATATTAACAGAATCCTTTGAAGAAACATGTGTTAAATAATAAGCCAAGGAAGTCAAAAAAACTGGATAACGTGTAACCGAATACAAATCACAAAATTTATCAACTTTTTGTACCACATGAGCAGGAATTATAAACGTTTCTCGACCTGCTTTCATTCCCAACGGAATTTTCCCCGTAAGCTTTACGCTGTCTTCCCCATGAATCAACTGTCCTTTCCAATATTCAACATCTGACTGATACCGTTTACTAGAATAATACGCTTCCTCTTTCTTTAAATATTCCTGAAAAGACGGCACCGTACTCTTTGTCACTACTCCTGTGTCTTGATACTGTTGATAATGTTTTTGAAACTGCTCTAACAGGACATTCATGCTATAGCCATCCGATAGGATATGGTGCACCACTGCAAAATAACCAAAAGAATCCTCTACCATAATTCCTGTTAGACGAAATAACTGATCTGGCAAACAAACTGCCTTCTTTCGTTCTGCCAAAGCCCATGCATCAAACTCTTCTTTTTTCGAAAATGACAGAACGGGTATCTTCACTGGCTGATACTCAAATTTCTGATAGATTTCTCCATTTTCCCTATGTATTCTGATATGAAACACGTCATTTTCAAGCACCATATTCTGTAGCACCTGTTCCAGTATTTTCTCTGGAATCTGCCCTTTTAGCAGGGAATAGAATGCATTACTCACCATCTCACTTGTTCCGAACTGTTCTATTTCATATATTGCTTGCTGCGGTCTAGTTAATCGATAGTACATTTTTACATCCCCTTTTAACAATACTCTTGATTACGGATAATTTTCCCTGATGCTGTCTTAGGAAATTCTTTATCACGCATTACAATCTTTTGTATTCTCTTAAATGATGGCAAACTTTCATTTATCCTTTCAGTTACCGATTGTAACTGTTCATAGACAGCATCAATCTCATTTTGCCTGCACCATTCCAAATTCGGATAAATCACAGCTGCCAGCTTCGAATTCTCAAAAGATGTAATGACTACTTCTTCCACCACTTCTTCCTTTTTAAATTTCAGCTCAATTTCTTCTGGCACTATATTTTCACCATTATTCAAAATAATAAGATTTTTCTTTCGTCCTGTAATATGTAAAGTTCCATCTTGCCCAAAGCAGCCAAGATCTCCAGTCGCAAACCATCCTTCTGGATTCAATACCTGTTGGGTTTGCTCTGGATTATTATAATAGCCGATCATAACCGAATCGCCTTTCAAACAGATTTCACCATCTGGTGCTATCCGAACATTCATACCCCCTATCGGTATGCCAACACTTCCACTCCATATCTGTTCTCTTGTACCTGTACTTATGAGAAAACATTCTGTCATGCCATAACTTTCCCCAATGGTAATTCCAAACCGCTCATACCCACGCACCAGCTCGGTATTTAACTTAGCACCACCACTATATATAAAGTTCAGATTCTTTCCAAAGATTTTTTCTTTTATCTCATCAAGCGTACCTGTATTTACTTTCTCTTCTCTTTTTAATTTTTTATAATACTCTTCTATGATAACTGGTACCATCATCATCTTTGTTGGCTGAAACCTGCGTATATTTTTTGATAAGTGAATCATAGCATCATTGATACAAAGCTTGTTTCCACTTCTGATAGAAATAAACAAATCAAGCATTACACAATACATATGATGGATAGGCAGCAGACTCAAAATGACATCCTTTTCACTGTGTCTATATTCTTTTGCAAATGCATTCACAACAATCATGTGATGTGTAATCATAACACCTTTGTTTCTTCCCGTTGTTCCTGAGGTAAAAAAAACCGCTGCCAAATCCCTTTCATTCAATTGACTAGCCAGTTCACCCGAGAAACTCTGGCTCAGTTTTCCAATCCGATTTTTCAAAGCACTGCTTTCTAACTCAATAAAACAGTTAATCTGAGGACAAAGCTTTTTTATCTCTGGCAAAAATTCCATCCTATTATTATCATAAAACAGTACCTCACAATCTGCTTGATTTAGCAGTGTACAAGCATCTGTAAGAGGCAGTTTTGCATCCAGGGGTACTATTACATTCCCACTCATCACTGTTCCTAAATATGCTTCTATGTATTCACAGCTTGTTCTCCCGATGATTCCACAATGAACCCTTCTTTTCGGAAATTCTGATAGTAGTAACTGTCCAATTGCACTACTCTCTTCTTTTACTTCCTGAAACGTCTTTTCCCTTATTTCCCTTATTTCCTTTTTTTCCAAATATCTTAAAAAGATCCTTTCCCCATAACATCTTGCTGCCTGATTTACCAAATCTCGCACCTGACTGATACTTTCCTGCTCCATCTTTCCCTCCTATTCTGTACAACAGTTTTGTACGTATTCAATCAATTGTCCAACCGTTCTAATTTTTAAAATCTCATTTTCCTCCATCTCAATTCCCAGCTCATCTTCCAAATCAGAAATTAAGGAAATAAATTGATACGAGTTTAATCCCAAATCTTCGGAAAATCTGCTTTCAGTAATAACTAACATATTTTCATCTTCTAAATTGTTCTTAATTACCCCTAATACTTTATTCTCCATTATCTTCTCCTTTCAATTCTCACAGTAAATTATATATAATTCATCACTTTATAGTATATATTTCACAATCCGCTTCGTCAAATTCTATGCACAAAATGTATCTCTATCATACATATAAAGAATATAGGCTTCCTACATCTTATAGGTAATAGCTTGTCTGCCAAAATCAGCGCAATGACAAAATGTAATCTAAAAATCCCCATAAGTAGATTCACTACTTATGGGGAAACATTTAAACTGTCACAAAGTATTATATTTTATCTAGACCCATATTTCGATATATCGAAAAACCTGTCTTTATATTCTGAATTTCAGCTTTCTTAACACTTCCACCAAATTCTCCATCCAGTGTCCAGTTGATTTCGTCTTCACTTTCTACCGTCAATTCAGCCGTCTTAAATGAATACATATATTCCGTATTATAGTCATTTAACAACAATGAGCCAAGTATCGCATTTAATTCAATCATATTCTTTGGCTTCTTTATAAAGATTACTTCAAACAAGCCATCATCAAACAAAACTTCTTCTTCCTTGTATCTCTTCATTCCCGCTACAGATAAAGAGTTTGTAACCATTCCAAGAATTATCTCATCTTCAATCATAAGTTCCTGCCTATTTTCTGCTTCCACACAAGATATTTTCACCTGATAGGACTTAATGGATGCTAAACTTTTTGCACCTTGTAACAGATATGCCATATGCCCTAGCATATTTTTTTGCTGTTGTGGTGTGGAATACGATACTTCCGTGAAAGCACCAAAAGCAGCAACATAGGTAAAGTAGGACTCATTGAAAAAACCTACATCACAGTAAAATTCACTGCCCTCCATAACTGTCGCTGCAGCTTCCAGGTTATCCGATGAGATTCCCATGCTTTTTGCAAAGTCATTGGTACTTCCAGAAGGAATATATCCAATTGGTATCTTTTTGTTTAGTTCCATTACCCCAGAAACTACTTCATCTAGGGTTCCATCACCACCTGAACAAACAATGATATCAAAGTCTGCCCCCATCTTTTCTACTACTTCTGTTGCCTCTTTTGCACGTTGCGTAACATGCACAGTTGTTAAACACTCATATTTTGTAAAAATATCAACAATCCCAAGTAAGCTATTCTTGATATTTGCTTTCCCTGATTTCGGATTTACAATGAATAAAATCCGTCTCATAAAAACAATTCCTCCAATTCTTCTCTACTAAGCTGATTAATAAATACTTCCTTTGATTTTATCACTGTATCTGACAGTTCCTTCTTCCTCTTTTGCAACTTATCAATCTTTTCCTCAATTGTATTCTTAGTCAACAGTCTTATAACCTGCACTGACTTCTTCTGTCCAATACGATATACGCGATCTGTTGCCTGTTCTTCCACCGCTGGATTCCACCAAGGGTCATAATGAATCACAACATCTGCCCCTACAAGATTCAATCCTGTTCCACCAGCCTTTAGAGAAATCAAAAATACACTTCCTTCACCATCATTAAATCGAGTGACATAATCTTTCCTCTCATGCACCTTCGTATTTCCTGATAAATAGAAATGATCAATTTCTTGCTTTTTTAATTCCTCTGCAATAATTTCTAACATACTCGTAAACTGTGAAAAAATCAAGATCCTATGTCCATTTTCTAGTATTTCATTCACAATCTGAATAAGTAATTTTAATTTGCCACTTTCTCCATCATAATTTTCAAGGAAAGTAGATGGATGACAGCAAATCTGGCGAAGCCTTGTTAATGCAGCCAATATCTGCATTCTGCTCTTCTCCACTCCATTTTTATTAATCTCAGCAGTCAATTCCTGTCTGATATTCTGAAGATAAGCCTGATAAACTTTTTCCTGTTCTGCAGTCATTTCCGCCATCATTTTACTTTCTATCTTATCTGGAAGTTCCGTTAATACTTCCTTTTTCATACGTCTTAAAATAAATGGCTCAATATGCTTACCAAGGTCATCTAACACCTCTTTGCTTCCATCCTTCATAATAGGTTTTTCAAAACGTTCCACAAACTTTGAATGACTATAGAGATAATCTGGCATGATGAAGTCAAATAATGACCAAAGTTCTGATAACGAATTTTCTATCGGTGTTCCAGTTAAGGCAAATTTGTGACTAGCACGAATCTGCTTTACTGATTTTGCATTCTGTGAACCAGGATTCTTTATAAATTGCGCTTCATCTATAAACATTGTATGAAACTGATGCTTCACATAATGCTCAGCATCTCTACGAATTAACGGATAAGATGTAATGATAACATGATAATCTGGTGCATTCGATATCTGCTCCATTCTCTCTTCTGGTGTTCCTTCCACAATCATAGTTGTCACATGAGGAGCAAATTTTTCAAACTCTTCCTGCCAGTTAAACACCAATGACGTTGGTGACACAACTAAAAACATAGCTTTTTTTTCTTGTTCCAGACAAGAAGTAATATAGGTAATGGTTTGAAGTGTTTTACCAAGTCCCATATCATCTGCCAGGATTCCTCCTAGCTGATTCTGTGCAAGGGTATAAAGCCATTTATAACCGACTACCTGATACGGTCTTAACTGAGCTGTAATCTGTTCTGGAATCTCAATATCCACTTGCTTGGGCTGACAGATATCTTCCAGCAAATGCTCATACGATGCCGATTTTTCATATTCTATCTCATCGAATTCATCAATAATCTTGTCCAAATATAAGGCAGAATACGTTGGCAGCACAATACCGCCTTCCTCATCGATGTGATGTTCTTCTACATCCAAACGTTCCAGCAGTTCTGCTACCTGTTCCGCATTGGCTCCGTTAAGACTTACAAAACTTCCATCTTTTAAGCGGTGATATTTTTTCTTCTGTTTCAATGCCTCAAAGAAAGCCTTTAGCTCATCCTTTGGCACTGCATCATAAGAAACGTTCACTTCTAACAGTTTAACATCCTCATTAAAATGAATGGACGTATGAATCGTACTGTTTCCAGATACTTTAAAATTCTTTAATTCATCCGAATGGAATACTTCGTACTTTTCATTTAATACGTAAATATCCTTGGTCAAGAATTCAAAAATATCCACATCTTTTTTCAACAAAAAGAATTCCTTATAGGGTTCAAAATGAAGACTATCCATGAAATCCAAACATTCCTCTTCTGCTTCTTTTTGTCGTACTAAAATGATTCCCGCTGGCAAATCATTTAACAGTGGATTAATTTCATAATCACCATACTGAAATTTTAAAGTTGCTTTCACATACTTTTTATATTTATCAAGATACACTCGAATTTTCAGTTCTTCCGTAATATATTTATCTTTCAAACTCTCTGGTACGTTAATTTCCATTGTTTCATGAATTCTTGGCAGAACAGAATCAATAAACTTATCTTTCAGCTCTCCTGGAAAATTCAGTCCGTCCTTGCTTTTTTTCATACTATTGAAAAAAGGAAGGTAATTGGCAATAAATTCTTTGCTTGGCATATATAACACATTGTTATACAGCAAAAGACTTCCGTCTTCTGATAATGGCTTTACAGGCGTATTGTCAAGAAGCTCTATCTGAATGGATTCCTCATCCGATTCTAAGCGGAAACCAATTGGAGGATTTTCCTTTTGAAGCGTAACTCCCTGAAATAATTCATCTCCTATTTCAATTTGGAATTCATCTTTTCCCATGTACCCAAGCAAATGAAACAGCATATTTTTTGTGAGTGCCATTTCTGCCTTATTGAACAAATTGTTATAATAGACTTTACCAAGTGCTTCTTGTATTTCATAAATTTCTTGCAAGTATTGAATCACAGGTTTAGAACTCTTCGAAAACCGGCTCTCTCCAGCAATAAATTTAAATTCTTTACCAAGTACAATATTCTCTCCATCGGAATAGGAATGTAAAAACTTTTTCACATTTTGAACTTTGTATAGTCTTCCGCTTCCTGCACGTAACGATAAGAACACCTTTGAATCTTTCCCTTTTAATATACTCGGAAAGTGTAACGTAATTTCCAAATGAAACGTTTCTCCTAATAAAGGGGCTTTATATTGGTTATTGAAATATTCAATTATCTGATATAAATTCTTTTCTTCTTCATTCTCTGGCTTTTTGGTCTCACTTCTCTCCATATAAGACGCAATAAACAATAATGCTGCAACAACATGCTTACAGGCACCATCATATTTAATATGGGCCGGACAATTACAATTAAATTTTAACTTGTTCGGTTCTTTCCCTTCTTCGATTGTAACAATATACTGATTGCTGCCTTTCACTGTTGCACGGTACTGCTGATGCGCTTTTGACCATGTTACATTGGATACTGCATTGTTTTTATAATAACGCAGTCCACGGAAATACGTTGCTTCATCTGTTGCTAAACGTTTAATTGAATCCTTTGATATCTTAAACATATTGTAATCTCTCTCTGCTTATTAATTTTCATCATACTATTATAACACATTTTAAAAGGTTATACATAGGTTAGATTTATAATTTATTATATTTTCTGATTCCATATAGGAAATCATCTCTTCCAACGCATACAATATCAGACTGATTGCTAAGTCCATCAAAGAGAAATACTTTCGTTGCAACACTCTCACCGTATAGTCACCTAATTGAATTCATTCACAACTGCGATTGCACTATCATGAAATGTTGATGCAATACCGATATAATTTTTTTTCATTTGCTCTCCTCCTATATGTACAACTTTCTTCATTTTATTCTTACACCAATTCTTCTGGAATAAATTTTTCTGATACCTTTCTTAACAGTATAAAATCTAATACTAGTAACAGCAATCCTGCTATAAATACCAACAAGTTGCTAAACATCAATGCACCTGCCATTTGAACTACTATTAACATTGCAACAGGTATAATCAGAATTCCACTAAATTGTTGTGCTTCTTGAAACGATTTTGACTTTGCTGATACGATTGCTGTAAATGTTAACGATAAAAAACTTATAATAGGAGTAACCCAGAGTAATATTAAAATCCATTTGGAATCTGGAAAGATTATTTTATCAAAATAAATGATTCCTCCAACATTAAAAATAACTGCCATAAAGATAAAAGAAATAACAGTAAGTATGTATGTAGGGATAAAAACTCCAAGAATCTTACATCTTAAAAGCTGTTCCATGTTAATTGGTGTATATAGTAAGGATTCCATAGTTTTATGTTCGCGTTCACCTACGAAACTGCTTGCTCCAATTACACCTGAACACATAATAGGAATCATGATAAAATATCCTGGGAACATGAAATCTAACATCATTTTAATCATCATTTGAGATGGATCATATTGTTTGTATTCTGGCATTTTTTTCAGTATCGGTCCCATTTTTTCATATGCCGCTGGGTCATTTTTTACAAAATGAGCAATGATAAGAATCGTAATTGGAGTAATAACTGCAAATATAACTGGTATTATAATGGCTGGTAATAACACACGTTTTGCTTTTACGATTTCCTGAATATCCTTTTGGATTAATGCCTTTTCATTTGCCTTCATTCCTTTTCCTTCTTTCTTAATTTATTTTTCATTCACATATTTAAAGTAAAGTTGTTCCAAAGACCATCTATCTTGAATTACCTCATAAATATCGCCACCATCATTAACGATATTTCGGATAAGACTTCCCACTTCCTGTTCATTTCTTATATCTTTTACATAAAACTCTTCTTCTCTGTGAAGTCCTGAAATATTTGGTATATTTGCACCTTTAATCTTTACTCTTAAACAGGCATTTTTTCTTTTCGCCAGTTCTTCAAATGTTCCCGTCCCAAGAAGATTGCCATTTTTAATAAAGCCATATAAGGTGCATAAATCCTGTGCGTATCTTAATTGATGTGTGCACAAAAATACTGTTACTCCATTATCCTGTGCAAGCTTCTGAATAACTGACATTACATTGATTACATTTTGTGGATCTAAACCTGATGTAGGTTCATCGAGAAACAAGATTTCTGGATTGTGAACCATAGCTATAGCAAGAGATATTCTCTTTCTCATTCCTGTGCTAAATGCTTTTACCTTTTTATCTTTGTCCTTTTCTAATCCTACTGTCTTTAGAAGATAATCTACTCTGGCATTTAATTCACTTGAATTCATATTATGCATCTGACCAAAAAAGAAATACCATTTAATATTTGATATAATAAAAAAACAGTGCTTTACAAATAGATCATAAAACACTGTTTCTAACAACAACGATATTGATATACAATTTTGTTTTATCGGAGCAATGATAAACACAAAATACATAGAACCCCTCAATTCTAAGATATCTCTACACGACTGTTGTTCTTTAAATATAATCTCATTATATTGTCAACGTTATCTTTTTTCAATAGCTTCTACATAAGATACAGTTTTTTTTCATAAAACACAGTTTATAAAGCAAACGTTATGGAAATACAAAACATTTCATCACTTATATCGGTAGATATTTCTCCTTTATTTGCAGTTACTACATTGTTTACGTTCTCTAAGCCCGTTCCAAATCTCATGCGGTGTATTATGTTTTTTGGCTCCATCTCTTTTACACGTTCGGGGTCAATAGGATTTTCCATCTTCATTACAAGAAAGCTATTTATTGTCCTTATTTTGAACGTGATCCTTCTCTTTTCCTCTGGTAATTTGGTGCAAGCTATGATTGCATTATCAAATAGGTTACATAATATAGTCGATAAGTGATAATCAGATAAAAAATCAAGTGTGACATCCTCTACTTCAAACTCCATGTCTATCTGATACTCTTCTGCCTTTTTTTTCTTGTCATGCAAAATAATATTCAAAATTTTATGTGTAGAATAACATTCTGGATATATATTATCTATCTCTTTTGCAAGTGTTCCTGCATATTCGGTGGCATTTTCTAGCTGACCGCTAGCATACAATGCATCCATTACCTGAACATGATTTTTGACATCATGCAAAACCTTCCTACAGTTGCTATAATTTTTCTCCATATTCTTGTAATAATCATATGTAATTTTATTCTTTTCTTCCTCTTTCTTTAGCTTATAACGCAGAATGGAATTCTGCGTAGTATTACTGCCATACGATAACGCAAATGCATTAATCACAACAAGTCCAATCAGCAGTATCAGAATCAGCATTTCATTTTCCATATAAAAATGTGGATGTTCTCTAAGTTTAAATACCAATAGCAATGATAAAATGCTATATAAAACAATTATCACAAAGTTAACCGTCCCTAAAAGTTCTGGTCTTATGTCATGACATATACAATATGCTGTAATTACAATTCTGTATATAATACATAGAAACACAACTGCACAAGTAGATACAATGGGATACGTATATTCTTCGTCCCAATCCGATATTAAACTAGACTCAATCACCCAATACTTGGCTATGTTTTCAAATACATATTGTATTAAAGTAGATATCACGCCAAAACCAAGTGCGCCCATCACATTCTTATTACCTCTATTTTTAAAAAATACATTGGCATACACACCGCACATAATTATATATAGAATTGCATACCATCCGAAACTAAGCGGTATCAAAGCAATTGTCAGCCCAACAGCAAAGAAGAAGCTTCCTGTATACCAGAAACTTTTCTTTGGATATTTTTTTTCATTGGTTACACCTAAAAAATGCCCAAGAAGCGAAAGAGCTGCATAATACCAGATTAAATTTGAAAAAACAAACTTCAAGCTGCTCATACTCCTCTCTGCTATATTCTTGAATTAAGATAATCGTGCATTTTTTTTCGGAATCTTTTGGAATACATCTGTGATAATGGAACCTCTTTCCCATACTTCATAAAAATAGTATAATTTTTAATCGACTCAATCTGGTACAGATTCACCACAAAACTCTTATGAGAAACTTCAAAATGATATGGTTTCATTCGTTCTGCAATAGCAGAAATCTTCTCTCCTGGAAGTTCTAGTACATGATTCTTATCATCATATAAAAGCACGTTTCGGTTACAGTATTCAAAGTATAAAATATCTTCTGCCTTGGTCGAAACAACTCCTGTCTTTGTTCGAAAACTGACTATCCGATCCTCATTTAAATTATCATATGAAAACACTTCTAATAAAACCGAATAAATTTTTTTCTCTGTAACTGGTTTAACCAAGTAATCAAATGCATGAATACCAAATGCATCTTTCATATAATCACGAAATGCAGTTACATAAATTATTTTTACTTTTTTATCTGTCTCTCGTATTCTGCTTCCTATTTCAATTCCATTCTTATTGTCGATACCGATATCTAAAAAAATGATATCAAACTGTTCCGCACACTCAAAAAAACAATCTCCGTCAGTTAATGTTGTTATCTGAAATTCCAACTCATATTTTTGAGAGAACCCATTAAGATATTGTTTCATCATCTCCAATATGGCAGGCTCATCATCACAGACAGCGATATTAATCATAACTACTCTCACCTCATAATACTTTATCGTATTAAAATTTTAACGTCCTACATCCACCTTTTTCATTATTATACCAATTGAACTTACTTTTTTCAATTAAGTTCCACATTTTATTGTTACTAAACTAATGTTATACTTAATCTTATTAAGTATGCAGAAAAAAACTGCAAGTATTTTTTTCATCAAATACTTACAGTTTACCCTTTCTATTCTGCTAATTCACCCATATAATAAAATCCTTTAGACTCTGTAAGCCTAACATCTACAATTTTACCAATTAAATCACTGGAACCTTTAAAATGAACAAGCACATTATTGGTTAATCGCCCTGTCACTAACTGTGCATCTTGTGAATTAATCTCTTCGACAAGGACTTTTTCGACCTTGCCAGTATCACGGCCTGACAATTCTGCTGAAATTCCTTGTATTTCCTTTAATAAACGGTCAAAGCGCTCTTTCACAACATCTTCCGGAACCTGTTCTTCCATCTTCGCAGCTGGAGTACCTGTTCTCTTAGAATAAATGAACGTATAAGCACTTTCATAACGAACCTTACGTACTACATCTAATGTTTCCTGGAAGTCTTCTTCTGTCTCTCCTGGAAAACCTACGATAATATCTGTTGTTAAAGAAATGTTTGGTACTGCTTCTTTAATTCTGCCCACTAAATCAAGATACTGCTCCTTTGTATAGTGACGGTTCATAATCTTTAAAAGTCTGCTGCTTCCTGACTGTACTGGAAGATGAAGATGATTGCAGATTTTCTTAGAATTGCCCATTACTTCAATTAACTCATCAGATAAGTCCTTTGGATGGGAAGTCATGAAACGGATTCTTTCTAGTCCTTCTATCTTTTCAATTTCCTGTAAAAGTTTAGCAAATGCCATTGGATGTTCTAAATTCTTACCGTATGAGTTAACATTCTGTCCCAATAACATAATTTCTACAACACCGTCCGCTACTAAGGCTTCAATTTCACGAACAATATCTTTTGGATTACGGCTTCTTTCACGACCTCTAACATATGGTACAATACAATAGGTACAGAAGTTATTACATCCGTACATAATATTAACGCCAGCTTTGAATTTATGCTTACGTTCACTTGGAAGATCTTCTACGATTTCCTGTGTATCCTTCCAAATATCAATAATCATTCCTTTGGAATCAATTCTAGCTTGTAACAATTCAGCTAGCTTAAAGATGTTGTGTGTACCAAAAATAATATCTACAAACTTATAGCTTTCTTTAATCTTTTCTACGACTGCTGATTCCTGCATCATACAGCCACATAATGCAATCATCATATGAGGATTTTGAGATTTTAATTTCTTTAAATAACCTAATCTTCCATATACTTTTAAGTTTGCATTTTCACGCACTGTACAAGTATTATAAATGACAAAATCTGCTTTTTCGTCTTCAATAATGGTATATCCTATATTTTCAAGTATTCCAATTATTTTTTCAGAATCGTGAGCATTCATTTGACAACCGAAAGTTACTGTTGCCGCGGTTAGAGGTCGCCCAAGTTCTGCTGCTTTCTTTGATACCCACTCCTTCATTTTTTGCATATAATAGTATTGTCTATACGTCTGATTTTCTGGAGCTTCTTGCGAGATATCTATTTGATTTATAATTTCGTTAGTTTCTCTATTATTCATTTTTTCATTCCTCCTGCTTTTGCATTTGTTTATTATATTATGTAATAAAAATTAATGCAAGATTTCTTTTATTAGATATATCAGCTAATTTTTTGCTGAAATTTGCACTCGAAATCTTATTTCTACATGTATTAAAAAAGGTAAAATAAATTAGCCTAGGAGACCTCTTATTGTGACAAAAATAGAAAAATGAGTGGACATCCCTACATCCAGTGATAAAGCATGATTCAAAGAATCATACCCCAACACTTGACATAGCGCCAGATAAAATGGTCATTGCTTACAACTATGCAAACAATGACCATTTTATCAGCTTATCAGACATTCCTAATAGTGTTCGGATTTGTCTCGATAAAGTGGAGTAGACGGGAGTCGAATCCGTTAATTCATTTCTGCTAAAAATCCACAAAGCACGTATAACCCTTGTATTTCATAGTGTTATGCGTGTTTTTGTTTTTCCTGTTGTGCTTCTATTTTTCTTAATGATGCAACACGAAATGCAACTTAAAAAATATTATACTTAATTGTCTCAAAATTCAGTTGCAAATTAATGCTTCCTTAATATATAGTAATTTATTCTCCTTCTTGGCTACACATTAGTCCTTTACAAGATAATTTACCAAACTCAATCCAATATTGATACCTGCTTTTCAAAAATTCCTTTCTTTCTTCTGATGTATTCTTCATATTATCTATTTGTTCATAAAATCCTTGCATCTTTAGCAATTCCTCCGCACAGTCTGCTCTATATCTAAACGTTGGAGGTATATTCATTACTTTGTAATCTGTATTTTGCACTTTACAACAAATAAATTGCTTATAGTCACTCAGTGGTCTTAATCTATCATAAGACATAATATCTACATTGCCATTCCTTTGCTCTGCTCTTATTCCAGTGAGTAATTCGTTTCCTTCGTATTCTTTTCGTCTACCATATACCAATAAAAATTGTGGTTTAAATTCCCGTTTTCTCAAATCCAATGGTATATTAAATTTTTCATAAAAAGCTAAAATATTATTTGCATCATTCAAAATATATTTCCATTGCTTGATCTGTCCTAAAGCCTGATTAAATTCGGCTGTGGTATTCCCATCCTTATTGAACATTTTTTTACTAGGTTTTTCGATTTCAATAAATACGGGAGTAAATGTCAAGCTATCATTTGCAAGCCACAAAAAATCTGGTCTTCTAGTATTTACAATTCCAATATCCGGTTGAGAAATCAGTGTATGCATATATGGATAGTGCCCTGATTGCCCAAATAATTCTAATCCTCCCGGAAGGTAACAAGGGTTTCTCTCAAAAAACTCTTGAAATACTTTTTCTGAATCCGCATGTTCTTCTAATAATTTATTATATTCAGAACTAACTTTTAAATTGTATTCATCCCAATTGATTTGTTTGGGTCCATCCAATATGACTTCATAATTCTTTCGCAACAAGTTCATAGCAAATACCTCCTATTTTTGTATTAATAGTATTTCATTGTACAAACTTTGTCAAATAATCATATGATTATGATATGGCCAGGTGTTTCAATCTTACGTTTCAGATCCAATGGTATATTAAATTGTAATCTTAAGTCTACATTATCAGGCTTAGTTCTATGTTGCACATAATATATTAATTGCTTTATAGTGGTAGGAAAGCTCCTTAAATAGGTCAGTTTCCTGTTTAAGGAGTTTTAATGGTGTTTTTTAGAAAATAAATTGACTTTCTGTCATTTCAAACATATTATTAATATGTATTACATATTTTGTCCTTTCTTTTCATGGAATTATAATTGAGAAGTGACAAAAGAAAAATTAATATTAATTGAAAAGGAAGTGGTATTATGAATATTAACGAATATATGGAAGAAAGAGTGGATAACCAAATTAATTGGTATGATGAAAAATCTATACATTGCCAGAAAATGTACAAAATAGTTCAATCTATAGAAATAGTACTTGCTTCTTTAATTCCATTGCTATCAGCTTATACCAAATACAATATAATTATTGCAATTCTGGTTGGAGTTTTAGGTTCTTGTATTGCAATCATAGAATCCGTTACAAAACTGTATAAATGGCATGAAAATTGGATTGAATATCGAACAACGTGTGAGTTGTTGCGGTACCAAAAACATTTATTTATTACAAAATCATTTCCATACAATTCGGAACCAGAAAGCATCGATAATATTTTTATTAGAAATATCGAAAATATTATATCTTCTGAAAACAATAAATGGAAACTTATTAATTCTGATGAGAAAAAAACAGAAGAAACTACTTAATTTTTTCATAAGTTTTATCAAAAATATCTGGTTTGCATGGGTATTTTTCTCCATTTACACCAGTAATAATCCAATCTCCTGGGAGTGCTTTCATATCACCTTCCAGTGTATGAATGGTTAATTCTACATCTGTTTTATATGCATCAACAATAACTGGTTTTTTTTTGAATTTTTCTGTTTTCATTAAAATACCTCCTACAATATCAGAAAGTGGTGATTACAATATGAGTACATATAACATTTTTATCAGTCATGCTTGGAAATATTCTGAACATTATAACAAAATCGTTCAGTGGCTTAATGAGGCACAAAAAGAAGGCAAGTTGACATGGAAAAATTATTCCGTTCCAGAACACGACCCATTAATCGATCCTGATAAACCAGCTGGTAAGAAAAAGCTCAAAGAAGAGTTAAAGCAACAAATCCGTCCAGCATCAGTAGTGTTAATTTTATCCGGTATGTATGTTTCATATAGTGACTGGATTGATTTCGAAATTGATACAGCAGTAAATTATAACAAATACATTATCGGAGTTAAGCCATGGGGACAAGAGCGTATTCCTGCTAAGGTAAGTGAAAATGCAAATGTAATGGTTGGATGGAATAAAGATTCTGTCATTAATGCAATACTAAATTCTTAAGCTAATTATAACAGATGTAGTTTAACAATACAATAAATATAAGATTGCAACAGAAAAGCAGTGGATATTTCACTGCTTTTCTGTTGCACTGGTGCAACTTTACTTTACAGAATTAATAGCTTCAGTAATCAACCTAGCCATCTTCCGTTTGTTTACCTGTGCTTTTTTCCATTCAGATGGATTTGTACAGAAAAACAATTCTAATAATACAGCTGGTGCACTTGTTTGTTTAAGAAAATATAAGTCTGTGCGCTTTTTAGTGCCTCTATTTTTATATAATTCACTTAGCTTTGCTATAATTGCCTCAGCAATTTTTTCACCTGCCTTGGATACAAACAAAGCTTCTGTACCGCATGCTTTAGCTGAAGATGCAGCATTCAAGTGTAATTCAAGATTAAGATCATATTTTTTAGCATTATATTTTGCTATTTTATATTTTTTTTCCTCTGTTACACTTGCAATACTCTTCTCTGGTACACGAACGATAGTAACCTCGTGTCCGGCATTCTCTAAGCATTTTTTTAAGGCAGGAGCGAACTCCTTGCAAAAACGATACTCATTCCCTCCGCCAAATTCAGTGCCATCTGCACTTGTAATATTACCATTCTTTAACATACTGTGTCCTACTGATATGCAAATCTTCACGTTATTCATCCCCCTTGTTTGTAGCATCGACTAGCCCTTCCCCAACGATATAGCCAATTACTGTTGCTCCTGCCATTATTACAGCTGTTATTTGCGTCGCCTGGTTTTCTGTGCCTCCTGCTGCCAAGATTGTCAATGTTACAAAAGAACATACAGATACCCAAAGCTTCCTGCTCGTCAATTTCTTTACAATTTTCATTTTCAATCATCCTCTCTCAAAAAAACTAAATAATATTTTTCACACTCTGCTCATACAGAAAATCTTTTTGTTCATGTTTCACCTGTCTAGCATACTCTAATGCTGCTTCTGTTTCTCCATTCGTATGCCCATTTTTAAGCGCAATAGCTGATGCTTCACCTAATGCTATTGCTGCTCCAACACTTTTAACTAGCAATAATTCATTTTGTTCTCTAACTTTTTCTCTCTCTTCCTGTCGTTTTTCTCTATCTGATATCTTTCTTTCCAACAGCCAAAAACATAATCCTGTAAATGCACTTGGAATAGAAATTAAAACTAAATTTATGTAATCCAAATTTACCACCTCTATCTTATATCATTAATCCATCTCTTTTAGTATAGTTTCAAGCTCATTCTTTCTCTTAGCCATCTCTTCAGATTTTGCTATTTCTTCGGCATACTCCTCTTTCGTTGCCCTTCCCATTGCAATTTTTATACCGATATAGTCGTTTTCCTTCATAAGTTTGTTTAAGCTTCTTATTTCTCCTTCAATCTGCTCTTTTGTCATTTTTACACTTCCTCTACTCTGAAATTCTAAAACAAATTGGCACATGTTCTTCCCTCTTGCACACCGTCATATCTGCAACACCATGTTTGCTTACCATGCATGCAGTTAAATTATCGCCACTTCCCACTGTCAACAGCCACCAGTTATCTCCTTTAATGCGATTAATCTCAGTATTTGCAAAAATTGGATACTGCACCGCCTGTCCAGCACTAAATGGTTTTGTTCCCCAGATTATTGAACCAAATACTTCATACTCCGACGGGAGCCATAATTTGCCCAAATCGCTCCAGATCCATGAAGTTGAATCCTTTAGTATCCCTGAATCCGAATATCTTGTCTCTAAAAGGAATCTCTTTGTACTTATAACTTCAAACAGTTCATTCGGAAGCTTAACCACTAATCCATCGAGAAATGTTTTTACTTTAGACCTAATGTATGGTGTGCGGCTATTCGCTGTTCCATTGTTATTATCAGTGTCCCATTGAACTGATTCTGGGTAACACTTTTCTGAGATCCAGTCAATGTGATGTCCTAACTGCCGATCTGTTGTTTTATAGTATGTATCCATGCCAGCAATCTGCATCTTTATTAAATAATCTCCCATATAGATAGGGATATAGTCACCTATATGCAGGCCATCAAAGTTCGCTGCTGCAATTCTTGCCTTGATCCATCTCCATGCATTTGCATATCCTGCAATTTCCTCAGCAAATCTCACCGTTAAATCCACTCCTTGATAGGTGTGATCCGCTGCCTCAATAGCATAGTTGGTATGCGTATTCTCATGGTTGATCTCTTTTGCACCATACTCATCACCTTCCTGGGTGTATGGTGTCACATCATTATAACTAAATGTGCCGTCCTCGTTGGCCACTTCTCCAAATTTACGATCAGCGGCAAGCTCGGCATTGATCACATCATCTTTGTAATCTGTTTTCAAAATTGACATATCACTTTTCCTCCTAGCTCTTGAATGGGAAGTGTTCTGCTCCCAATCTCATTGGCAGTTTCTTGTGTTTTGTTTCCACATGAAGGATGCTCGGCATCTCATGCGGATAATAAGTCCCACCAAAGCGAATGCCCAGCCTGAGTGGAAGCCTGGTTTTCTTCGGTGGTATCCTTGGATTCTTCAGAGCATAATACTTGGGGCCCAATCTAAATGGCAGCTTCACCGGCCTGGTGTAAAGGTTCCACATAGCCTCATAGAGCTTCAGACAAGCTGTTTCCAGGCGGTTCAGATCCTCATATCCAATAAATGCATCATTATCTTGATACACTGTCTTCTGCCCAATCTCGTAGCCCACAAAGGCATTGATTGCTTCCAGGTTATCTGCCAGGGTGTTGATTTCATCCGCATAGGGATATTCCTGATAGTTTCGATCCGGCATTGCTCTCACAAATACCGGCCAAAACTGATGGGCCACCGCTCCCAGAAACTCAATATTGTTCTTGATCCGGTTGTAGTCCGTGATATTGAAATAATCTCCGGTATACTTCCCGCTCTCATCCGTGGAGGCTGCCCAGTCTGTTTTTGGTGTGATCCACTCCATTTATACCTTCCTCCTTGCCACCAGAGTGCCGCTGAGGCTTCCTGAGAACTTCAGGCTCACCTCTTCCAACCTGATCATCAAATCTTCCACATACCGGCTTTCCAGGTATGCCAGATCATTGCAATCCAGGATGGGATCTCCTCTGTATTTCAAATCATATTGATTTCCGCCCTTATAGTAGGCTCCAACCCACTCCACCAGGTTTGCAGCGTCCTCCGCTGAGCTGATCAGAGGGTTGTTCCAGGTCTGAATGCTTCCAGTGTTATTTAACTTCGTCACCGCCTGGGCAGTGCTGATGCTGTATTCATATCCCCTCACCGTCAGCACAACCTTTTTGGCCGTCTTTGGCGGCTTTGTGATCCTCACTTTGCACCAATAGGAACTGCTATCTGTTATTTTCGCTCCAAAATCCTGCTCCGCATCATCCACAACGCACACTGCACTCAGATCGTGAACCGCATTGCCAAAGTCAATCTCAAATTCTTCCTCCACGCCTGCTGCCAGGGTGATTTCATCCGCTGTGAGATCCTTCAGTTCGGTTCCTTTTGTATATATTGTCCGAATCACTCGCAGCTCTTTCACCTTTTCCAACTTCGTGCCGTTTGGTGTGGCCGTCAGCTCGTCATAGGTGATCTCATAATCTGTCTGAGCTCCAAATTCTATCCTCTTCAGGTGGATCCGGTTGTGCGGCTTTGCCTTTGTGAACTCTATTGTGATTTTGTCGGTATCAATAAAATCATAGAAAACTATGGTTTTTTCCGTTATGCTCTTACTCAGGAAGCTCTTCAGTTTCTTTCCGTTGTTGTATGTTGTAATCACGAACTCCACCGGCTGAATGCTTCCGAAAAGCAGCGTCAGGTTGTGGAAGGTATAGGCACTCTCCATGGTGAGCGTTATCAACGGAATTTCTTCAAATGCTCCATCCTCTCCGCTGATGGATGCGCTCACATATCCCACCTGAATGTAGTTGCTGCTTCGTGGCATGAAATACTGCTGCCCATCTACTCTGGCATAGTCTTTTTCAAATGCGGTATACTCCGAATATGGTTCATCAGACAGTAAGCACTCCACATTGCCATATTCCGCCACCTGGTTGGCGGATACGGTCTTTTCTGGTTCAAATGATGATTTTATAAGGAGCAGCCCATCTCTGTTCTGTATAACCACTGAGCGACCTGCGTTGGCTATGAGTTGAAGGCATTCCTTGTGCTTCACCATAGGAAGCGGATTGTATACTGTGATGTTCTTCAGGTATGGATCCACCCAATATTTATCCTCACTCATCCCGGCATCTTCAAATACATCCACAGCCAAATCAAAAAGGGTGATACCGTTTGGCCGATACTCACCCCTCTTGTATTCATCCTGCATGTATTCAAAAACATCCGCAGCTTCAAATTTTGCCGTTTTATCATCAGCACTCCATTCCTGCATATACAGTGTGCCGCCCTTCACCCATTCAATCTCTCCATCATTCAGGGCGTATCCATAATACACTTGCATCTCTTGCCCAGTCTCCATGTAGTTGATGGCACTATCATCATTATCCACATTGTAGTACCTATCCATATTTTCTATGGTGACACTAAAATCAATGCTTGGCAGGCTTTCTGATATTGGTGAGAGGGTGCTCTTCAGCTCCGCACTAACAATCTTCTCATTTTCAAATGTGATGCCGATCCCAAAGGTTATATTGTATATCCTGAATCGGGCAATCCCATTTTTCATATCTGTTGGTGCAATCCGCATAAAGGTTGTATTGTTAAATGTATCCTCTGTTTTGAATGAAGAGGATCCATTCTCATACTCAAATTCTCCTTCATCCGTCTGCACAGTAAACTTCACCGGGTATGCATCCCCAAATTCCAGGGTTAGGCCCTTTATATCCACCGGATCCGCAGTGTTAAATTCTATCAGCACCGCAGGCTGCCCTCCCTGGCCACACAGCTCCTCTGTTGTAATGCCTGAATTATAAAAACTCTTTCCTGATCCCTCCCTTGGCAGAAAGTACATACTTCCATCTACCTTGGCAAAGTCATTCTCAAAAGTTGCATATACTTTGCTCACAGAAACACTGCTCAGCGGCTTTATTAGGTCTGAAAAATAGGTTAAGCCTCCACTTACTTCTGCCGCTGTTTGGGCTGCCTGGTTGATCAGGCCCAGACTAACTCTCATATATGATTTATTCCTAGCTGCCTGTTTCATGGCCTCCTTGTATTCGCTGCTCACATACTGCATATTCTTCACCTACATTTCAATTAAATTGAGGGAAAAATCTTTATAAACCGGTACACCATCCACATAGGTGTATATAGGTGTTTTTCTATCACCGGCATACATTTCAAGCTCTCCCTTTTCATTTTTCTCCGGTATGAAAAATTTCACGCTGAGTCCAAACTTCTTTTTTATAGCTCTCCTGATTGCCATATAATCATCAGGCCTCAGGATTGCCCATTTGCACTCTATTTTATGAACATCCTCCCGGATGATCTGAGATACCATTTTGCCATTGGCATTTCTCTCACTCTCAGATATATCATAATCTGAGAGTGTCATTTCTGAAGGGTCGGGGAGAGCTACTCCACCGACAATCAGAATATTATTGTATTTTGCTGCCATGTTTCTCTCCCTCCTTATGCATTAGCCATTTTATAGCCTCTTCTTTTTCTGTATTTGTCTGTTTGCTCCGCAAGTATTTTGCTGTCAAGTTTCACTATAGTTTGAATAGTCTGGTACTCGCTGCCGTTGTCCATCTCTCCAATGATTGCTCTCATGTTCACGGAGATAATCTCCCCTATCCTTCCTGCAATCTTGTCCATCCATCCTGTGTTATTTTCTAAAGGCACCACCGCCTCTTGCCCGGCTTCACCAATCATTGCAACTGTTGCCTTGTCAACTACGCCACCAGTTGCAAGTTTTGGAATAGAAATAGTACTTAGAGTAGTTGATATATTAAAACCGAACGTTTTTCCTCCTATCTCTGGCACCCAATCTGGAACATCAAAGCTCAGATTATTTAAAGCCTTTATAAGCGCATTTATGCCGCTAATCACTCCATTTGCCATCTTCTCTACGCCACATATTATAGAATTAATCACCCCTTTGATAGCACTCCAAATTCCATTAAATATATTTATCACGGTTGCTTTCATTCCATTCCACATAATATTCCAATTTGTGCTAATACTGTTCAATGCTCCGCTGATTCCTGTTTGAATGCTTCCGATTACTGTTGTTACTATACTCTTTATGTTATTGAAGTTCGTGCTTACTGTTGTTTTTATGCTGCTCAGTATCGTACTAAATATGGTTCTGATACTATTTAACACTGTGCTGATTGTTGTATTCACTGCATTGATAATTGTACTAATTGTACTCTTAATAGCATTGAATACTGTTGTTACTGTACTCTTTATGTTATTGAAGTTCGTGCTGAATGTTGTCTTTATTGTATTGAGTGTCGCACTGATTATACTACTAATCGTGTTAAGTACCTTGCTAATCGTTGTTTTTATAGCGTTCCACACTGTACTGACAAGCATCTTAATAGCATTCCATATTGTTCCAAACATAATCTTTATTGTGTTTAATACAGTCCCAATTGTCATTGCCACCATATCGATAGCTGTTGATATATTTAACTTGATGTTTTCCCACACTGCACTCACAATACTTTTAATTGCCTCCCAAATGCCTGAGAAGAAGGTTTTTATGCCTTCCCATGCTCTCTCCCAATCGCCTGTGAAAACTCCTGCTATAAAGTCAATTAAGCCTCCCAGGACATCAAAGATGCTGCCAACCACATCCGCAATCACTCCTGCCACTGTCAGGAATACACTTCCCATTTTACCCAGTTCCACTGCAATGTATGGTGCTATATTGGCAATAAACCAATTTATAAAAGGCAATAGGGTTTGCTCCCAAATATCTTTCACCGCATCAGCTATCTTGCCAATAAGTTCCAGACCCTTGTTGATTGCAGGCTGAATATGCTCATCAATGAGCGGCCCAACCTTCTGCTGAAGCCCTTCCAATACTGGGATGATATATGTGTTGTAGACATCCAGTATTGTGCCGGTGATGCTGCTGAGGTCTTCTGCAAGTGAGTTTAACATTGGTGCCAGGTGCTCATCATAAATCTCCCCCGCTTTCCCAACTGTACTATCCACCACTTGCTTGATGTTTCCAAGGGCTCCTGCTGCTACTCCAAGAAGTCCATCAATAGCTTCCTTAAAGCTTCCCTGGTTATCAATAAATGGTCTTGTCAAGCAATCCAACACATCTCTTCCCAACTTCGCCGAGAGCTCATATACCCCCATTGCTGCATCATAAAAGATGCCTATAATGTTTGCTGTTACTTGCTGCCCATTCTCCCCTCCAAACACTGAGAAGATATTTGCTGCTGCCTGGGCAAAATTTCCCTGAATCGTTGCTATATCCGAGCCTATATCAAACATATTTACAATGAATTGTTTGATCCGACCCTGATTATCTGCCAGGTACTTATCAATTCCACCCAATAAATTTGTTGCTATCGTGATGCCCACACTGGCCACTGCTCCTGCCTGCTGCCCCAACGAATATGCCAGAGTGTTGGCAAAATTGTTGGCCGCATTCACCACTTCAGGAGCTGTAAAGATATCTTTTAGGCTTTTCTTTATGCCTTCCACTGCTTTTGTAATGCTGCTCAGATCCACATCACCCAGACCAGCCTTAAATCCTGCCCTGAAAAGCTCCTGTAGTTCCTTTAGCCTTGCAAGCAGCTTCTCTAATGCTGGGTTTAGTGTATCATCCGTTTCATTGGCTGCATCCACAATATTCTCACTCAGTTCACTTCCTGAAGTTCCATCGTTACCACTGCTGCCTGCTCCTCCTGAATCACTTCCCTCATTCTTTGTGAGTGAATGAACCTCATCCATCGAAAGTAGCCCACCATATTCTTTTGCCGCCTTCTTTGCTGACTTCCCTGCTGCATCTGTTGCAGCCCCAACATCTCCCATTGAGCTTGCTGCTGAATCAGCAGCTCCGCCAATATCACTTACTGTTGTGGTTGTTTTTGTATTCTTTCCGGTTATCTTAGCAATCATATTACTGAAAGCATCTGTTACCATTAGAATCTTACTCAATAATGAATTCAGAACTCGAATTACCGGAGTTAATACTGCAATAAGCCCTTTCCCTATTGCAGCTTTTAGTGCATTGAACTTCTCTGCAAGCATTCTTACCTGATTTGCCCAGCTATCGGAAGTCCTTGCAAAGTCCCCCTGGGCATCCGCTGTTGTTGCCATTAGATAGTTGTATCTCAGCATTGCCTGCTCCTGCTGCGTCATGGCATTGTATGCCTTTGTTATTCCTTGGCTAAGTGCAAAAGCTTCCAAATTTGCCACACTCATATTTATGCCCAACTGCTTTAGCGGTTCTGTTTCTCCAGAAATCCCTGATCTGATTTTCTCAAATGCTACATCCGTGTCCAAATCATAGAATGATGCCATATCTGCTGCAAGTTCTGTCATTTCCATAGACATGTCTGCCGCTGCCTCTGTATTGAATCCCATAGATTTTAGCATTGCTCCTAATGTTGATGTATATCTTTTAGCACTTGTTTCTGACAGTCCAAACTGTTCCAATGCAGCTTTAGCAAACTGGTTTATTGTATCTGACATAGCTCCAAATGTAACGTCCACTACATTTTGCACTTCTGTTAATGCGGATCCTAACTCAATGCAGCTTTTCCCAAAACCTATTATCGCAGTTACGGAAAGTGCCATAGCAACTGTTTTTCCAATTTTATCAAATGTACTTTTTATCCTGTTTGTCTGGGTTTCCACTGTGCTCATTACTGTTTTTGTCTGTTGCTGCACCTTCTTAAGTTCTTCATAATAAGCTTTTGTCTGTGCCTCTATTATTACTTGCAGTTTCTCCAGCGTCATTCCTTCCACTACTTTCACCTCGCTCTCTGAATGCCCTATTGTGCATAAAAACAAAATCATCCATTCTCGCTTTGTGAAGTTTCATCTCTCTGCACGACTTATCCTCTGCTTTCTGCTCTGTTGAATTCGCTTCTTCAAATAATTCTGGATAATATTCTTTTGGCATACGAATCTGCTTTTTTTTATCCATCAGTTTTTCAAGTACATCCCCAATTTGCAACGTCTGATTAAAGAGCAGCATGATCTCATCTTTTAGCTCTGCCTTTCGTTGTTTTGCTTTTCGTTCTTCTCTTCTTGCATAGCTTTCAAGTATATCATTGATTTCTGCAATACTTAGCTTCCAAAATAAAGATGGACTGTATCCAGCATTTAAAAATACTGGATACAGTCCATATATAATCTCTGTTACAGTCTCTTTTATAGGTCCTCCTTCGCTTCTTGGAGTGCTCCACTCATCTGATTGCTCAGATTTACGGAGAAAAAACCGCTCACTGTGAAAATCTCCATGTAAACTGTCATATAAAACGACAACTGAGAGCCTCCTTCATCAACATACTTTGTGAAAAGACTCTGTACTTCATTCTTTGTGATTCCATGCTGCCAATCTTTCATAGCCGCGTGAGTAACATCCAACATCACAGAGAGTGCAGGCATTCCACCCTGGCCTGATGATCCCATAATGTTCATCAAGTTTGTTTTATATTTCTGCTCTAACTCTACAATAGCCGGAGTTCTCAGCTTCAGCTTGTAGGTTTCACCTCCTACTTCCCACAGTGCAAATGGTTTTCTCTTCTGAGTTTCATGTACTCCCTGATACTCCTTGCTTTCTTCAATCTTTGCTGCCTCATCCATTTCCACATCTTTCTTGTCAAAAAATCCCATATTCTTATCCTCCTACTTTATGCTGGATCTGTTACTTTGATTTCGCTCTGAAGAGCCATGTTTAAATCCCACTCTATTACTCCATTAACTCCACCTCCAGATCTCTTTACAGAGACCTGGGCATCATACTCATACTTCGTTTTGTCTGGCAAGGTTTCACAAAAAGAGAGTACTTCTTTTTTTGCTCCTGCCAATCTCATCACTCTGTATGGAGATGTTTTTGAAGAGTTTTCATACTTAAATTTATATGTAAGCTCGCCCGCATCCCCAATTCCAAACTCATACTGTTTTACCGCATCGGCAAGGCTAGTATTCTCAACCTTTTCTGGATCGTCCCCCAATTCTGGGACCTCTTTCAGACCAGTGAGGATAGTATAATCACCACTAGCTCCTTTTTTCTTATAACCTAATGTTGCACCATTCGCTAACATGTTGCTTTTCCCCCTTCTTAGTTGTTGTATACCATTTGATTATCTACATCAATGATTCCTTCATACCGCATTACTTTATGCTTCAACCCAGATGGATCTGCAACATCACCACAAGCCACTCTTCTGAGACCCAGGGCTGCAATGCCCTTATCAACCTCCATAGCCGTTGCTGATGTACTATTATTATTCCAAATATCTACTTTGTAGAGAAGGTGGGCTTTGCTTTCCTTTCCATCCACCCACTCAAACACGGAATTATCCTCTTCGGTGTACTGAATTGCAGGGAGCTTTCCCCAATCTTTTGGATATCCATCACTTACATTTTCTGTGATGTCCTTAATGGCATCATAAACCTGATCCTTTACATTAATCATGTGCTTCCACCTTCCTTCTGAATACCTGTCTGCAAATCTGCTGCCAGACCTGCCACCACATGCTTCTCCATTGTTTTCAATGCTGGATACATAAAAGGCTGAGCTGGCTGACCATCTGTGAAATAAAATGTCTGATCTCCATCACCACTCTTGGGCCAATGATATTTCTCTGCATCTGAAGGATCTACTTTGTCGCCAGGGAACCACCATGAATCTTGCCGATATGCAACTGGCACGTTTGGGGATATTCCTTGATGATTTGCTTGACCTGCCGGACCTGTTCCAAATTCTACATAAGCTGCATATTCCGCATTGGTATATACACAGCCAATTGTGGAACCTGCATCCTGCTCCACTTTCGTGTGAATACTCCCCCTCAGTTCTCCATGGTTCGCAGGGCACAGCTTTACAGCCAAGGCTCTTACTCTTTCAGCCTGCTTTTTCACAGCCTTGGCTACAATTGGCTCCATGGTTCCCAATTCATTAAATTTTCTCATTAAACTCTGAACACCATTCACTGACATTATAATTTCTCCAATTCTATCAGCTTAGGACTGTATTCCGGCTTTATAGAGATAATCTTGTAATCAGGCCTTTCTTCTGGACCAACAAAAACACATATGCCATCCCCTTCCTGCATGGTCTCTGTACCTTCATATTCCATGTTCTTGATATATGAAAGCCTTTCTCCATACATTTCAGCCTGTACCCGACCTCCTGCCGGCCAGATTATTGCCTGAATCTCAATCGCCTCAGCATATGCATCAGCGGTTCCTCCTTCAGAGTTCTTCTGTATTGTTCTTCTCTTCAGATGATACTTTTTCATCAGACTTTTTCTCATACGCATGGCCGTTCACCCTTCCCAATCTGTATCTCTTGATTGCTTCCTCAATTTCCTTTGGGATTTCCGCAAATGCTGAAGAAATCCCCCCTTCACTTCTGCTTGTTTCCCCCTGCATTCCCATCCGGTTATATGCCACTGTTGCCCATTCTCTCACTGCGGGCTTTAAAGGATAGATGATTTGTTTTCTGTTTGTCAGAGAAAGTATCTTCTCCTCCGCTAAAGAAAACAAAAGAGAGAGCAATTCCTCATCCCCCTCTCCGGTTAACTTCTTCAACATTTCAATATCTGTCATAGTTTCACCTCCCACAGACTAGTGGTTCATGATTATAGCAATCAAAGTATCTTTATTCATGTTTTCATATCCCTGAATGCCTTTTTCTTTTGCAATTTTTCTGAGTTCCTTCACGTTCTTGGCATTCAGCACAGTAAACTGCTGATCGCCACTATTTAAAGAATCTGCTCCGGACTGTTCTTCATGCTCTCCCTGAGCTGTTACTGATTCAGAATTGCTCTCAGAAACAGCAATATTTTCACCATGTTTCTGAGGCTCCTTGGCTGTTGCTGTCAATTCTTCTTTAGTTTCTGCAACAGCGTAGTGTTCTGTGTCTTTTTTGCATACTTTGATTACATCATTATTATTACATTCCTGAATCACTCCAGTTTTTTTGTTTAAGATGAACATACTGCCTTCTCCTCCTCTTAGTTCTTGCTTGCAGTTAATACAGATAAGCACTTAGGCTGAACAACCTTGCCACCATATACATGGAGACCCTTTACAGCATCGGCAAATCTCTTCTCAGGGGTATATGCCTTGGTTTCTAGAATCTGCTCTGCATAGGATGCTCCTGCATTTGTTCCTGCTACAATCTTGTATTTTCCACCAGATACATTTGGTACATTGTTGGAGAGCCATACTCTGAAGCCTGCTGCCACACCAACCTCACCTCCTTCAATAAGGGCTTTGTTGTAGTCAGTACCATTTCCAACAAATCTGCTATCTTTCAGTAAAAGGCCATGATACCATGCCGGTACAACAACCCATCTACCCTCTGTTGGTACATCCTTCTCTGTGAGGTCTGTACCCAGGTCAACCAAATAATCATAGGCATCATTCTTTGTAGGCACAACTGCTGAATCATCAGAACCCAGGTTTGTTCCATTATTATTTACTGCCGCCAAATACATGAGATTGGCCAGGAATTTATCCGTAACATCGTTCATGCTATATGCAGCTCTCTGCATAGCAGCATCCATAAGCTTAGGGTTTACCTGGGCTTTATCAACATCATCAATGGCAAAGTTGAAGTATTTTGCCTGATCAATTGTGATGATTGTCTGATCACCGCTGAGATCCTCAGGATCTGCAATATCCTTGCCTTTTTCATAATCGTTGATGGTAATATCACCAATCTGATTAATTTTCACTGTATCACCAAAATTTTTAATCTCACCCTCATAATCTCTGTTTACCAGAGCGGCATATACATGTTTCTTATCTAAGTGCGCTAAAAGTCTAGCACTCCAAATTGTAGGGATAAAATTTGCAACTGACATTATTCTTTTCCTCCTTTACTTTTCCCTATTTTGCAGCCTTCATGGATGCCTGCACCGCTTCCCAATTTGCATTGATCTGATCAGGTGACATTGCCTTGATCTGCTCCATTGTGAATGTTGCTGCCGGATTGTTTGCTTTCTTTGGCGGCTTTCCACCGGCCAGGCGGTCATTCACCTCTTTCTCCACTGCTTCCTGGAATGCTTTTCCTACTGCATCAATTGATGCTGTGCATTCCTCTGCACTGGAATAATTGAGCACAGATGCCAATGAAATAGGCAGCCTCTTCTCCGCAAGCTGCTCCTTGGCTGTTGCCATGAGCTCTCTCTTGGTAATTGCTGCCTCTCTGTCGGCCAATTCTTTGTCCTGCTTCTCTCTTTCATACTGTGCTTTCTGTTCGGCATTCATTTTGGCCATCTTCTCTGCTTCGGTTCTTGCCTCCTGCATCTTTGCCTCAATGTCTGCCTGCATTTTAGTTCTGTTTTCATCCAGAGCCTTTGCCACTCTTCTGTCAAATTCTGCCTGATTGTTCGGATCCTTTAAGAAATCATCAAAACTCTGAGGAGCTGCTGCACCGCCCTCACCTCCGACTGCTGCACCTTCGGATCCTGTTGCCGCTGTGCCTTCGCCATCTCCTGAGGTTCCTCCACCTCCGGCTCCACCGCCTGCACCATCTGCTGCAAAATACTGCAAATTCATAGGCAGCTTGCATCTTGCTCTTCCAAATACGTTGCTTGCACCATAATGATTGTTTATGTACTTCATTGTTTGCCTCCTATATGCCCCTGCATTGCCCTCTTAGGCCCCACAGATTCACTCTCTTGGTTATATTTGCCCACCTCTTATTTTAGACCCTCAGTGGCTCCGGGCCGCCTTCCTACTCCACAACAAGCCAATCCTCTGCAAGCATATCAGCCTGAGATGCTAACCACCCTATTTGCACACCAGATGTGCCTACAAATGCAATGGCCTTGTTGCCAATGGCATCATGCTCACAATTCACAATCTGCCCGGATGCATTCATGTAGCTGATATTGGTTGCAAGCTCAATATACTGGCCCTTTCCATTCCATCCTGCTCTTGCTGCCTTCTTTCCACTCTTCAGGGCTTCCAATGATTCACCAAAATTCATGCTTAGATCCTCCTCTCTAAAAATTTGCATATAAAAAGAGCCATGCATCTCTGCATAGCTCTCTGCTGCCTGGAATTATTTGTTTTTCTTTACTTCCTCAATGGCCTCAATCTCACTCTCTTTGAATTCAGTGAGGCCACCGCCAAACTCAATGGCCAACTCATTCTCTCCTGAATCACTATCCTGTGCCGGTGTGATCATGGCTACTTTGCCATGCCATACCTTCCCATCAATATCTGTGAGCTCTATTTTCTTTCCCAAATATTCCTGCTTTATCATTTTGAACCTCCTGCCGGTACGATATGCACACCATCCTTTGAGTAGTGTATCATAAAGCTCTTTGTTGGCACTTCATTTTCTTCCAAATCTATGCACACACCAATCTGCTCCTTGGTTGTGATCCTCTCTTTTCCGGTATATTTCCCAGTGCGATCCCGGATGATCTTCCCAGTGCCTGCATATTGGTTCACAAGTTCCTGGGCCTGCTGCTCCGTGATTGTGAGATAGCTCCGGCCCTCTTTATAATTATTGTGGCCGGGTATGTGCTTTCCTTGCTTCCCGGAGTGGATGGTTTTGTTGGTGCTGTCGGATCTGATTTTCTCCTTCAGCTTGGTATCTTTATACCTGGTGTGAATGCCTTCCCACTCCTCAGGCTTATTATACTTCATTTCCTGAAAATCAGCAAGACTCTTGCCTGCCTTCTTTCCAATCACTTCTCTGTACTTCTCAAATTGCTTTTTATCAGAGGATCGGTTTTTTATCATTTTCTCAGCAGCCTGAGCTTTCGGATTGTTGGCCACATTTTTCTTGTACCATGCTTGATAATTCATATCAGCGGGCACAAATTCATTCTTTCCAGTCTCAGGATTCCGGGCCCTTCTCTTCAAACCTTCCACAACCTCATCATCTGTATGAATGATTGTGGTGGATCTGCAAAATGGATGCATTGGATTTATATTCTTGCCCGGCATAGCATCCTTTACCAGAAACACCTTGCCATCCAATGATCTACATATTTCAGAAGTTCTCAGATCCAAAACTGCTACAAACTCATATTTCTCAGCACCACACTCATCATATGCCACCATCTGCATCTGTCCATTCACAAAGTTGCTTTCTGTTCTCACCAATCTTCTGGCCTCAAATGCCCCAGTGGCATACTTATTTGCAATCTCCCTGGCCATCTCCTCCTGCTTTTTGCCGGTGAGAAGTCCAATGAGCATCTGCTCTTTCACTTCCTTGGCAAGGCCCTGGGTGTTGTTCCATATTCTTGCAGAGTAGTTTGCTCCGCTCCAATTCGATTGCAGCAACATGACCACAGCTTTTGGATCCACAGCAGAAAAACTGAATTGAAAACCAACCTGCCTCTGCACATTGTAGATTTCCCGATAATAGGAAGTCATGGCCAGGTCAACATAATGGGAAGTTGTCACTTGCTTTTCCTGCTCAAATACTTGCTGCATCATCCGATCAATTTCGGTTTGAAGCTGTTCCAATCTCTCAATCCTGGCCCGATATGCACCGCTCTCCATTTCTGCCAGGAGAACAGCATTCTTTGGAGCCTTGGCCAGGGCTTCCTTCAGTTCCGCTATGTCGGTGCTGTCCTTCAGGCTATTCAATATCTTCCTGGCCTCTTTATCTGTCAAATTATGCTTATCTATGAATTTTTCATAGATTTCATCCATCTCAAAGCTGAGATACCTTGATGCCTTGGCATATATATCTGCAAGCTCCTGGGATACTGCCTCAGCATCTTCCATGTACTCATACATCATCTGAGCCTGCCGGTTCTCCCAATAGCCCATCTATATCACTCCTTGGCCTTCTTGTCTGCTGCCGGTTTTTTATCATCAGGATCATCCACTGCCGGATCTTCATCTTCTTCATCATTAAATTCCGGTGGTGTGTTTTTGCCCTGAGAGAAAAGCTCCTGCTGCCGCTTCACTTCTTCATCTTTTTCTTTCTTCACTTCCTCTATCTCATAATCGGGATCTTCCACAAATGGAAGCAGCTTCAGCAGTGTTTTTACGGAAACATTATTCTGAAGGTTGGCCACAATCTGAGCCAATTCCTGAAGATTTTTAGGAAGGGCTCTGCTGAATGTTGCCATGATACTTCCTGCTTCCAGGAGTATTGCCTTCATTCCCAGGAAATTGCAATACAATCGGATTCTCTTTCTGAGTCCTTTCTTGTAGTTCCTCTCTTTCACTTTTGTGATCATTTCCAGGCCCAGGAGTTTGTACTCCATTGCCACACCGCTCACATTGCCTGCAAAATTCTCATCCATGAAGTTTGGCACATGAGAGAAGTTGTATATATCCTCTTTGATGGCTTTCCTGAGCACCTCAGCTCCATTCTCATCAAGCTGGCGGCTCAAATACTCTGCCTTTGAATCTGCTGGCAGTTCCAGGAGCTTATTCTCTCTGAGCTGTTTCTGTGCCTCTGAGGTTTCTTCCTCATCATCTCCCAGGATAGCTCCATACAATACAAGCACCGCATCAATGAATTGTTCTTTGTCATTGATGCGATCACTCATAAGAGTATCATAGGCATCTATGAGCTGAATCTGCTGTTCAAAATCTCCAATGCCTTCCTTGTTGTTCAAATACTCAACGATCTGAGGCTCTCCAAAATAATGCTCTACCGGTGTTTCTGTCACCGCCTGGCTTATATCTGATGTTGAATCATTGATATTGAGCACGTATGTGAAGTTTGCTGTGGATACTGTGGCCACATAGGTATATGTATCCTTCACTGAGTTCTTTTTCTTGTAGTAGTAAACTCCTGCAAGCTCATTCTCCTCAATGGTATCATCCACAATTATAAATGTGGATATTGGGGATATTGCCTTGGATGTTACCACTGCCTCTCCCTGCTTGATATACACATACTCATATGCTGAGCCAAATATACTCATATCCAATGCAAGATCTGCATCCACATCATCCACATTGGCAGCATCAAACGCATCCAGCAATGGCTCAATGTCCTGCTCTCCAGTATTAGAGTATGTGATTGGGTTGCCCATGAAGTATCCGGTTGCTGTATCGGATATATCCTTGGCATGATTACAGCTCACTTTGTTATTTGGAGCTTTCTCATCTCTTTTCCTGGCATCTATCTTGTGATGGCCTTTGTAATACTCATAATTCTTTACCATGCGGCCAACCATTCCCTCATGCTTATGCACCAGGATGAGTATGATTCTTTTATCCAGGTTGTTCTCATCAAATTTCTCTGCCGGATATGTGAATCTATACACTTCCATTGCCTCCTTATCTCAGGCCTCTCTTGGCCTTGTTTCTTATCTTTGCCTTCTTTCTAACCATCTCATCCTCCATTGCATATCTAACAGCATCAATGGAGTGGTTATCTTTGTCAGGGTATGAACCTTTAAAATTTCCATTTTTATCTCTTTCCAGCTCATATGAAGAAAATTCCCTGGCGGCATTTGGGCACCTTACTGGATCAATGATAATCTCATCCAGTTCATCACTCAGGTATGCCATGCCAAAATCTACTGAACCAGGGCCTTTCTTTGCTCCATATACTCTGAGCCCTAACTCATTCATTGCTGCAATGGAGCGGGGCTCTTCGCTATCGGCTGTTATTATGCGATTCTCAGGGTTCAGTTTCCGGATCTCTTCCACCGCTTTTCTTGTTTTGAGGTTTACCTTGTAAATCTCACCAAAAATATACAGCCGCCTTTGTTTTTTGTTCAGGTGCATTCTCTCAAATGCCAGAGGATCCGCAGCAAATCCAAAGTCAAGCCCCTGCTTTATTTTGTCAAATATTGCAATCTCCTCATCCGTAATCTCTCTCAGGATCACATTATCAAATACTTTGCCGCCGGTGCCTATTGCTTCACCCAGGTACTCATGCCGGTATGCAAGCCTCTTTCTTTTCTTCAGCTCCTCAGCCTCAATGAAGAATTGCTCTCCCAACCAACTCCTTGGCACTGTCAAATAAGTGGAATGGCTGCACAATGTATCATTTCTCTGTTGAAGCACATCTTGATTCACCCAGCAATTCAGGCTCTTTGGTGGGTTCCAGGTGTAAAATACCACATACTTATCTCCACCACGCATCAGAGATTGGTTTATCTTTCTTTCATCCTCATCACCCTCAAATTCTGCTCTCTCTTCATACCAAATATATTTGAAATAGCCATGCCTCAATTTGATTGATTTTGATTTATTCGGATCATCACACCCTCTGAATACAATCCTTTGCCCGGTTGGCTTATATGTCAGCCTCAGAGGAGAGATGCTCTGCTTCCAAAGATGTCCAACTTCCAGGGCATCAATGGCCCACAATAGTTGCTCATATACGCTCTCTGCAAGTGTATTTCCAACTTTTCTGAAGCAGGCTGCATTTGCATTTGGAGCTTGCATCATCCCCATTATGATCTCAATGCTCACAAATGAGGATTTAGTGGATCCTCTGCCGCCATACAGTTTGTAGTGGGTATGTTTTCCCTCCAAAATATCCCAATGAATATTATAAAATTGCGGAGCAATCAGATCTGTGAGCCTAACCTCCATCTGATCTCCTTGGTATATCGTTCACAATGGTGATCGGTTCCACTTTTGCATCAATTTCCTGCTTATCAACAAATAACCGGTATCTCTTTCCCAGGAGCTCTGCTGCCCTGGTTCGATCCTGAAGGGAGGCATCCATATCAAACTGATCCTTTTCCTCTCCTCTCATCACCCTTGTGAGATATTGCAGCACCTCTGTGGCATCTGCCACCCTGCTCTCTTCCAGTTCCGCAAGCCGCAAATCTATATATTCTTTTATGTATGGTTTTGTTAGGTTCTCACTTCCCATGGCTCTTGCTGATTTTTCAGAATATCCGGCCATTTTTGCCGCTTCTGTGGCATTCAGTGTGGTGATGTAACGATCACAAAATGCCTTTTGCTTTTCGCTCATCAGCTTGGCCAATTCATCCATCCTCGGCTTCTCCATGCTCATTCACTTCCTTCCACCGGTCTGCCAGGTGTTTCAGCATCTCAACCTTGCTATAAAACACTTCTCCATCCCTATTGGGATGATCTTCCCATAGGATCATCTTTGTGATGAGCCTATCTTGCTCTGCTGAGTAAAATTGTTGAGTGTTTATCTTGTATACAATGCCTCTAGTCCTCAGGGCCTTCAGCAATTTATTTATGTTTTGTTGTATTTTTCCCACCTATCTCCCTCCTTTGCATACAAAAAGAGCACCCTGCTGCCAGGATGCTCAATCTCAGGATCAATTTTGGGGATAAGCCAACAAATTTTCACCTAATACAAATATAACATAAAAAAATGGGAAATGTGGGAAACTTTAATTTTCACGCAAATATTTTGATACCATCTTTTCTGCTGTGGTTCGGTCGCAATGGATGTTTTTTCCAATCTCGTCCCATGTCTTGCCCTCTATGTACTTGTATTCTATTATTCTCCGGAGCCTACTGTTGCCTATTGAGTTAATGAATCTAGTGATTTCCAACTCTTTCTCCTCCGCCTGCTGCTTTCTGATCTTCAGTAACTTCTCCTTGTCAGCTTTCTGCCTCCTGGCTTTCGGATCTGAGATATACTCAACTCCCTGGATCTTGATATGAGTTTCATTGTATGGAAACTCTTTTGCAGATGCCTGCACCTTATCTGTAAGCACCTGCTTCTTTCTTGTATTCAATCTCTCAATCTTTGCCTCTAGTTCCTTGATCTCCTTCCTGAGATCCGGCAATTGGTCTAATTCTTCCTTGGTCACCCTTCACACCTCATTACTATCATACTAAATTTTCTATTTCAATCAAATCATAGTCTGGATGCTCTTTAATCGCATTCGCTAATATAAACCAATGTTCTTCGGAGGAAACATCCTTTTTTGGAGTTTCCTTCTGATACTTCTTATATGCGTTTTCATTTAAGATAACGCTTGTACCATTTTTAAAATTAATTATCCAACCTGATTCCATAATATAATCCTCCCAACCTCCTCTACTAGAAATTACCATTCTATTTCACCTTTTCTAAATTCTTAATATCTTGCCTGCTGAAAACAATGCATCCTTCTGGCTCATACTTGTCGGCATCCCAGTCCTCGTTGAATCGATCCCATTCATTTATGTATGTTCCAAACATTTCATCCTGCTCCATAGTGTAGAAGAACTTCTTTATTTTTTCTCTATCCTCGTCTTTATAATTCGCAATGCAAAATGTCTTTCCGTTGTCTGCACTTGCAAAATCCATTTCAATTCCTCTAACAATATCCATCGCTTCTTCATACAACCTGTCCGATTTTTCATCGTTTAAGACAACACATCCTCTTTGTTTGCTAATTTTGTTGTTCTCTGCTGCCGATACTGGTTCTAATATTCCTCTCCATAAAGTTAAATTCATCTTACTTTCTTCCCTTCTCTTATTAGTTTTAAAATTCTCCATCTGCTGCTCATCACCTTCCGCTTCTGAGCATATAAAAGAGCATCTCTGTTAGGCTCCTCCTTCTCGGTCCTTGTATGCATGGTAGAATCACCGCAATTTTCCATTTCTCTTCCTGGTTCAACGGTGTTGGCTTCTCATATTCTGCCACTTTCTCTGCATACTTTGGAATAGCCACCATAATTCCATAATAGCGAGAGGAGTTTGGGCAACATTCATCAATATGTGCATCCAGTTTCCCATTCTTTATATCCTCCTGTATGCTTTTGTAACATTCCATAGTGGTTACTATGTAATTCTTTTCTCCCAGGAAGTTCAAGCCATTTCCACTGAATACATCCTCTTTGCAGCTCTTTATCTCATAGCATGTGAATATGCCTTTTTCTATTGAGCCGATTGATGTAACCCCTGCCGGTTCAAATTGCATAAAATCAACTCTCTTCGCATCCCTGGTGCCATAATCAATGCTCACCTCTCTAGCATAGTATTTCCCCATCCCTCCGAACCGATCAGACACCAGGAGATCTCCCAGGAATTTTGTGGTTTCTTTTCTATTCACCTTCCTCCACCTCCTATAACCTTGTCCAGTTCCTCTTTCAGCTCATCACTATCCTTCACTACATCAAACAGGAGTAATGTTCCCTTCTTTGTTGGCTTATTTGCCCTTCTAAGCTTTCCGCCCTTATCAAGCAACTCTTTAAGTCTGATCAACTGTATACATTTTTCATATGTCATCTTGTCTTTCTCATATAGCTCCTTACTTAACTTTTTAAATGATAACTGATAGCTTAATATTCTTGCTTCCACTCTTTATCCTTTCTGGTACTCTTTCAAATAGTCGATTAAACTAGTTTTATTTGTCGCACACTCAGCAAATGTTTTATTATTACTACGTTTATAGATATTTTTAGAGCCATTGAAAGTAATATTGACTCCCGTAAGATAATAAGCTTCCGAGCCATATTCTATATCTCCCTTGCCATAATGTTTGTGTCTTTTATGGACCTTTACTACTATCGCACTTCCATTACCTAGTTCGTACCTGTAATATCTTTCTCCTGTCTGCTCACTCTCAAACCAGATTGGCCATGATGAGTAGCTATCAATAAACTCTCCTCGCTGGTTATTATTTTTCAAAACTGGCAACTCTGGTTGTTTTGTAGAATCATATGCTGTACATGTTGTACACGGAACTTTTGTTACTAACTCGATTGTATTGTATTCTTCCAGGTAAATCACATCAGTTACTAGAACATCCATTCCATCCTTTGTCTTTACAAGAACATCTGCATCCGGATACTGCCTAAGCATATCAAATAATTCCCCTCTGCTTGTGTCCGAATCGGACACAATATATTCTTGCTGTTGCTCCTGAATGTTACTGCTGACACTCATATCCGCACTTTCTGCGGCCCTCTCTGCCTGTAACGTTGCCTGTGCTGCTGTCACTGCTGCATCATGTGCTTTCTCTGCCCTATCTGCTGCCTTTTCCATTCTCTCTACTGCTTCCTGCTGCTTTTTCTCCTGTATCTTCTCTGCTATCTCTTTTACCTGGACCTTACTTCCAGATGCCACCTGTGCTGCTACTTCTTTCTGTTTCTCCGGAGGAAGCTTTGAAGTTTCGTAAGCAGCGGAAATTCCCATGTTCCCCTGTTTAAACTGCTCCTTAGCTTCTTCCCCCAGACTACTATTTATTTTGTCCATTCTTGCTATATTAGTTGGACTTTCATTTAACAACTCTGCAACAACATCTCTCAGCTTTCCTGGAATATCAAGACCATCTTCATTCTTTGCTCTAATAAGTGCTTTCTTAAGTCTTTCTGACTGTTCAACCTTTTCATAAGGTGTTAATACCCGGTTAAATGCATTTCCAACCAAAAGACTTAATTCAAATGTTGCTTCTGTCATATCTCTATACAGGTATCTTATATTCTTAAACTCTTCATGCCCCTGCTCTATCAACATTTGATTTGCTAAATTTCGTCTATGTCCACTTACAATTCTATATTCCCCATTTATTCTTGCTAATACTGTAGGCTGCTGCTGCCCTACTGCTAAAAAACTATCTGCTAATTCCTGAATGTTATCCTGAGAATAGAAGTTTTGTTCACTCGGTTTTACATCAAATGGATTTAGATAGATCTCTGTATAGCTCTCGACTTTATCAGCTTTATTCTGTGCGTTTAAAATGTCCTTGAATGAGAATTTTCCCTTTGGCGCCATTTCTAGTGTTCTCCTTTCTCAAAACCTACCTTTTCCGTATACTCCTTAACAAACTTTTTATAGCTTCTTGCTACTCCGCTTCTTGGGCTATATTCCATTATTGGTGCGAAAAAAGTACTTTCATCAGCTTTCTCACTATATCTGATGACTGTATCAAACATTTTGTACTTCTTTTCCTTTAAACACTTTATACCCTCTACATTTGTATCATTATTCTTGTACATTGTAACCAACACACCCATAAAATTGAGGTTGCCGTTAATCTCTTTAATCTCTTCTATCTGGTCTCTTATAATATCCATTCCATTTATTGCCCAGGCATCCATTTTTACAGGAACAATAACATCATCGCTTACTGCTAATGCATTCAAAACATTCAGTCCTAGATCTGGTGGATTGTCAATTATTACAAAGTCATATGGCTTTTCATCCTCCGCAACTGCTGCTCTAAGTGGAAAATATCTGTTTAACTGTTCTTCCGGTGCTTTTCCACTTAACTGATATGTTGCTGTTAACAAGCTCATGTTTGCATCCACTATATCCATCAGTGGATATGCATATCCACTTGTAACTTGTTTTAATCCACCTAATCCCATTGAATTAATGTCTTTATCCCCTAAAAGTAACTTTGCTACCCCACTTTGGGTGTTTTCTCTGTAAACTTCCATGTGCTTCGATAGATTCCCTTGCTTGTCATTATCAACTAGCAAGACACTGGCACCGTATCTAGTATTCAAGATGTGTCCCATCTGCACTGCAGTGTATGTTTTTCCGCATCCGCCTTTAAGATTTAATATACTTACTATCCGCATCTAAATTCCTTCTTTCCTCAGTAATTACTACGCCTTCCTTAAAAATAAAACCTTCCGCCCATCAGTCGTTTTACGATTTTTTCAGCCTGGTATTCACCGCCAATGCAGTCTACCCGCTTAAAGGCCTTTTCAGCCTTCTTGCGCTTAAGTCCAAGCTCTTCAATAATCTCTTCAAGTGTATATGTATCATTCTTGAATATTTGGAATAATTTTTCCTGTAGCTCCTTTTTTAATTTCAAATCCATATCATGGTTATTATCATGGAGTTCTCTATGTTGCTCAGGAGTTAAGAAGGCAAAATTTAAATCAAAATCTAATCCCCCTTGGCTCCTAAACACAATATGGTGTTTATGGTATCCTCTCATTTTATCCTCTTTCTTAATATTCATCTTCTGGCTTATAGTCTGTCAGCATTACAATTTTTTCAATATTGCGCTGCACTGCCATTGCCCTGCTGTACTCGTTTTCTTTCTCATTAATAAACTCAATGAGATGGTTCCCTGCTGCCGTTATGTATTTCTTCCATAAGTCACTGTTCTTTTTTTGCTCTATGCCCTCCTGCTGCCATTTATCCAGGAACTGTACTGACCCAGTTACATATGCACTGTCTATATGTATCGTTATCTCACATCCCTCTTTCACATATGATAGAGCTGCTATACAAGCCAATAATGCAATCCGGTTCTTTGTTGTCTCCTTATAACCCCAAAAGTGCTCTTTCGTTATTGGTACATCTCCGCGCATCATTTCAAGCACAATAGATATTTTCCCTTCTCCACAAGCAAAGTTGCCTTTATAGTCAATATCTATGTAAATGCTTATTTTCTTCATTTCCATCCTCCTCTACCTATTTATTCTAACTGGACCATACGGAAACGCATAAATCCATATCCGTAATACTCTGGGCTATGTACTCCTACTTCCACGCTGTCTTTTACTATGTAGTACCCTTTTCTTGGCTTCGGCTCTTCTCTATACTTATCTGCCTTTATTATCCGGTAATGCTCTTTTGGCTTGCGAAGATTCTTACTACAGCTCCATCTCTTCCCCATTAAAGCTCCTTCTGTTTTTATTGTCCTATCTGTATACTTTATGAGGTATGAGGCCAGTTTTGAGTAATCACCATTTGTATCAAGCGGATGAAAGTGTATCTTACTATTTTCTGAGTATGCTTTCTTCCAACATGCCTGGATTATCTTTGTATCAAAGTGTGGTATTACCATGTGATGGTGTCTGCTTCCTTTTTCCCCGATCTCCATTACATGAATGTACCTGAACTCTATCCCGGCTTTTTTATATTCTTTCCTTAATTCTCTTAGCAGCACATCTGCATCTTTTCTCATTTGTTTCCTGTTCCTTGGAGGTATACCTTTTTTTCGTATGTATCCAAAATCAATATGATAATCTCCATCTTTAAAGTTTTCTGCTAATTCTAGTCTTAAGGTTCTCTCAGCTTTCCGTGTATTCACTTTTTTCTGTTCCTCTTTAGTTGGCTTTACTTTATCCCCTCTCGTTATTCCTTTTTTTCTCCATCTGCTTGTAAAATACCTCTCAATTTCGATTGTCTTTCCTGCCTTTGTTATTCTTTCTACATATGGCAACCCATATACCTCCAAATTAGTCTATATTTGTCGGTTAGTTAATACTTTTATCAAGTGTTAGAGGGGGCTTCAAACCCCCTATTTTATTGACAAAAAGCCATACATACTATATACTCAAATTGCGATTTATTTTTATAGTATTTTTCCCCTTTGGTTTTGCCGAACCAGTGGGGATTTTTTATGACATTTTTTGTATCTTTTGAACACTAACCTCATGTGTTGTCTTAACCTCTCCCTGCTTTACATAGTCCCTGCTCTGCAATCTTCCTTCCAGGCTTACTTTATCTCCTTTTCTCAAATTTTCCGCCCATTTAGCATTCCTTCCCCAGACAATGCATGGAATGTAACAGGACCACTTTTTCTCTGCTTCATAATCTGCTTCCTGTACAGCTATCTTGTAATCCACTTTTAACATTATGTCTGTTATCTCTCGTCCAAGTGGTGTAAACCTGTGTATTGGCCTTTTTGCTATTTTCCCTTCCAACTTCACATGGTTTTGCTCCACAGCTTTTCCAAGTGTTATATATTCACACCAGATAAAAAGAGGCATATGTCCTTTTTCATCCCGATACGTTTGCACTGCTCCATACACTATTACTTCACTTCCAGCTCTCAATCTATGGATTTTTAAATTCTCATTAGTGCTAATGTCCACTGCATTAATATTAAAAATGCACTTTATTGTGTCTATGACTCCGCTTGTACGTACAACATCAACATTAGCTGCATATAAGCCCTCTACTCCGTATATAGATATTTCTTTTGCTCCACTAGCCAGCTTTCCGGCTATCGCTACTTTGTTTTCCTCTTTTGCCATCAGCTTCCTCCTGTAATATGCTTTTATACCAATAACGACCTTCTGCATCTTTGTAATATATAAATGTTTTAGCTCTATCAGCATAAATCTTTGATTCTGCTCCTATGTACTCTAAATTACTAAATGAACCATGCATTTCCCTGTTCTCTATGCTATAAGCCTCTGCACTTGCTTTCTCTAACTCACACTGCATGAGCCTCGCATCCTTTACCATTACAAACTTCTTTGCTGTCTTTACAATCGCACTTGGAGCAATCAACATTCATTTCAATATTGTCGTCTTTCTGCTTCATTCTCCTATACATGTTTTCTGCTTCCTCACATCCCTGTCCTTCACAGTGTGTACTACAGTTACAAAACGCTTCTCTACATTCCATTTTCCTCATCCTTTCTCTACCCAATTTTCTTAGAAAAGTCTTTGATACACTCTTTACACAGCAGCATACCATTGAGCTCAACTAATTCTTTCTTATCTTCTGCCTCTCCACAGCATGCACAATAATTTTTTACTGGCTTTACACAGAAACCCCCATTCTCCACATAAATTTCAACAGGAGTACCTTCCTCCATCCTTAACATCTTTCTTGCTTCCTTTGGAAACGTTACTCTTCCCAACTGATCCAAATTTCTGATTATTCCTCTTGTCATCTGCTTTCCTCTCTTTCGCACTTACTCACCTGTATTAATGCACACATAGTACAGAGCTTTCCTTCTTACATCTTGGACATGTTGTTTGCTTCCATGTGTTTTCCCCTGGTTCAGGAACATTTTCTACAAGTGGCATCATCATATAACCGCCTCTGTCCGTTACCTTCCTTTGTACTAATTTCATCTTTTATCTATGCTCCTTTTATGATTTTGTTACTTAACAACATTAATGGTGCGATGTTAGTCTCTTCAGGTGCTGCCTTGCATATAGCTTCACAAATCATCATTCTTTCCTCAGCATTTAATGTTAACGTCACATCATTTGTAATCCCAAAATTGCTTTGGTAAATACTTTTTCCCATGTATTACCCTCCTTTAGTACCAAATTTTCTCTGTAATAACGTGATACCAGGTTTTCTCACTTCCAATTTCCCAATCCACTCTCAAATACTTCTTTTCAGTTGTTTTTACAGCATCATTCTCTGTCAGCCCATCTTGGAAGAAGTACTTCTTTAGTTCCTGCTCCTCACCATCAGCTTTTATCGCAATTAGTTTACTTCCAAAATGTTCATATATTTTCTGTCCTGGCTTAACTTCATCTTCCTGAGAAGGTTCACACTCTCTTAAAAACTCAATCTCCTTAACATAATGTACCTCTGCCGGATGCATCTTTGCTCTGGTCTTCATGCTGCATGTATTCATGGCATTAACTACATGCCCTGCAAAGAGTTTTTTATTCTCCTCTGTCAGATCCAAATATCCATTGGTCTTCTCAATATCTACCATGTAAAGAGTTTTTACATCTTCCTTACTTCTTAGTTGGTAATCTTTTAAACCTCGTGCTCTATATGCTGCACATGCTTTACTATAATCCTCAATCTCCATATTTTTCTCTCCTCTCTAATCTAACTTAGTTCTAAAGTACGATTGATATCTAAGCATTATTGCCTGCACAAAAAATGGTGAAAAATCTGTCGCAAACAAATTGTCAGGTGTAAGCTCCTCTGATACCTTTTTTCGCCCATCCTGTTTATAATTTGCAAACAGATTAAATGCCAATCTGCACACTTTCTGAGTTGAACTTGTTAACCATTCATCTGAAAGACTCTTCGAATTGATTTGTTCGTTTTCCATGTCGAATAACCTCGCGAAGTTATTTCTAGTGTCTTCTGTCATGGCTAACAAATAGAAAAGAGGCTTTATATGGCTATCTACCTTCTTTCCTGTGTTTACATACTCCATGATTTTCTGATTGTAGAACTCTTTATGTTCAGAGTCCTTAAACATTACTTGTTTCTGCATATTCTTCCATCCTTCCTTTGTCTTTCGACATTATTTTCTATCATATTCCCTTATAATATATGTACTGGTGTAACACCTAGTAAGTTAGAAAGGAAATTAGTTATTATGATCACTGTAAAAGTTTCCGAGTTATTGAAAATGGCTCAAGATTTATCTAACGATGGTATCGAATATGTTGAAATTACCGAACTTGATGCAGATGAAATGGATGGTGAAACAATTCCTCCTGCTCTTAGCTTTTCTGCATACGATGGCTTCGGTGGCGGAATCGATTATGAATCAATCGAACACATCGACGTATCTTGGGATTATAAGTCTGAAATGGGTCTTGAACCTTAATCTTAAGCCTGGAGTCTATGTTCCAGGCTTAATTAAATTTCAATGTATATCCATAATTTTTGCCTGCTTTTCTTAATCTTCTTACCATTTTTCTTGTTTCATCTAGTATTCTTCTTGATTCATCTCCTGTTGTGCTACTCACATTAATTTCTAATGTTACAATTCCTTTGTCTTTGCTACTAAAATTCCTTTTCACTTGTCTTCCTCCATTGTTCTGTATTTCCGTTTCACCTTAAAACAGATAATGTTAAGCTCTTTGTTGTTCTTTTTTACCAAGTACCGGCGTAACAAATATTCCAATATCTATTGGCTCTTGCTTTGCTATTGCCTCTTCTAGCTCTTTTGCATTATGTATTCCCATCTTTAGTAATTCTTCTTCTATTCGCTGTTTTAGAGATTTCATGATATCCTCCTTTCTCTCTAGCTACTCCTTACTTTCGACATTTTTCTTATCAGACCTCTCTTATGATGTTGATGAATTTGCAATATACGTTCTACCTTAGGCTGTCTGCTTATTTGAACTATATAATGTTGCTAACATCTGTGTACCTAGTACTATTCCTTCTTGTTTCTCAACTGGAATTTGGTTGAATAGTTCCGCCAATTCTTCTAATCGTTCTTCAACCGTTCTCATACCTCCACTCCCTTTCATATTATTGACTATGTCGTAATTATACAATTACTAAAGCGTATTGTCAATATTTTTTTTATTGACAATGTCGTTTTTTTATCGTATTGTATATTTGTAAGGTGGTGAATTGAAATGTCTGAAATTCCAAATTGTATCGGAACAAATATTAGGACAGTTCGTAAGGCTCTTAGGCTTACCCAAGCAGATTTTTCTTCTCGTATTGGTTCTACGCAAAATAATTTAACCTGCTACGAAACTGGTAGAAGAAATCCATCCGCTGCTGTTGTATATTCAATTTGCAAAGAGTTTAATGTAAATGTAAATTGGTTAAGAACTGGTGAAGGCGAAATGTTTAGACAAATTTCTAGAAATGAGCGAACTGCTGCCTGTATTGGACGTATATTATCAGATGAAAATGAACCTTTAAAAGCATTATTTTTAAATGCTGCTGCTGAAATTATTGATGACGAACAATGCTATAATATTCTCAAAGAAAAACTCCTCGAAATAGTGGCAGAATGTAAGAGAACCGAGTAATTACTTTTTACTCGGTTCTCTTACATTAGATATCATGCTATAAATAATATCTATCCAGCTCTGGCTTGCTCCCTCAAGCCATGTTTTTATACATTTCCTCTTTTCTTCAGTGTTCATTTTTCTGCATAACCTCCTAAATTTTATTTACCGAGTGAATTATATATTTTTGCAAAATGCCTTTCAATAGACTTTGCCAACCTCGTATGTTATGTATGTCAAATCCGTTTTTTATAATTGATTATTTCGTTTTTCTATTTGCTTATTCTGTATAAACATGTCTGTTTCGTATGCATGAAAATAGCCTGTATTCCACTGAACACAGGCTATTTTATTACTTGAATTTATTTAGTTTCTGTACCTTTTCAGGAAGTCTTGGTTGATAGAACAACCAAGGGCATCCTTGATTAGCTTCTTTTTCCGCAGTAGCATAAGCTAATTTTGCAACAACCTTTTCTGCTGTCTTATTCATTACATCATCTCCTTTCTTAAACTATCTTTAACATCTTTTGTTCTTTCCCTTGGTATGTGAAATGTCTCTCCATTTTTCATGCAAAGAGACGATCCACCTGCTCTTTCTATATATTCTTTATTTACTAGCGTACCTTGATTAATTCTTAAAAATGACTCTCCTAACTGCTCTTCTAAATATGTAATCGACTTATTTACTCTATACAAATTATTCTTAGTTTTAATCGTTACCTTTCTATCAACTTTCTCAGCATACATAATATCCTCTATGCTGATTAAGACTTTTTTTCTATTTTCAATAATTTCTATCATTTCACTTCTATCGTTTAGCTGTTTTTCTAATTCAATTGCTTTTGTCCTTGCTTCCTTTGTTTGTCTTTCCAGCTCTATCAATCTTGCCGCTGCCTCTTCTGTTTGTACTTCCAATTCTGCTGCTCTTGCTATTGCTTTCTGTGTCTGCTCTTCCAATTCACTTACTCTTGCTACAGCCTTGTCTGCTTGATATTTCTTTGCCATAATTACTCTCTTAAAATACATTATCAGAAGTACAACTGCAATTTGGCTTACCATATATGTTATCAAAAACAAATTACTTACTTTCTCTGAATTTTTAAATAGCACTACAGACGGAAGCTCTGTTATAGATAAAAGACCTATTATCCCTATTGTTGATTTATTTAAGCTGAATTTTCTTCTATTTAAAATAATAATCAATATATAAAGTACGATCTTTGAAATCAA